>VAPK010706289.1_pt1 | contig 25233 bp, 20 predicted proteins | sample 3395031 | NCBI WGS metagenome assembly VAPK01 (sample SAMN08290443, study PRJNA428436) | hydrothermal vent metagenome | isolation source: Deep-sea hydrothermal vent chimney 1 | place: Pacific Ocean: Juan De Fuca Ridge
ATTGTAAGGTTTGACTGAAGTCAAACCTACATAACCAATACCAGGAGACAGCCCAGAGGGAGAAGGGGTTATAGTGCAAATACTTATGCAACGATTAATAGTAGGACAAGAGCATTATAAATATGTAGCTAAATAGAGGGTTAAAAAAATTTCATGGGCTTAAGCTTATATTTAGAATAAAAAAATAATTGTTATTTAAGACTAGGCTAGAAGTCATTTTATGAGCTATTATTTATTTTTAACTATTATTGATTGTTACTATTATTATGGCGCAAGACGAATTAACCGGATTACCAGATAGAAATATTTTTTTAGAGATTCTGTCAAAACAGGTTAGCGATGCAAATATATATAAATCAAAAATAGGGCTTCTTATTGTTGATATCGACCGATTTCATAGAATTAATAATATTTTTGGATACAGAATTGGTGACCTGATTTTGCAGAAGTTTGCAAAATTATTAAAGAGTGTTACTCGTCAGCAGGATTATGTGGCGCGCATCGGTGATAATAGATTTGCATTGATATTAATAGACATAAGGAGTGCCGGGCATGCGGAACTGGCAGCACATAAAATATTACGCCTGCTTCAGGTGCCTTTTTCTGTTGACGAAGATAAAATATATGTAGACTGTACTATTGCAATAAGTCTTTGCCCAACACATGCCTCGAACTACCTTTATCTTATGAAAGAGTGCGAGTCTGTTTTGCATGAAACAAAACAAAGCAATAAAAAAATCGGGGAATCGAGGACACCGGAAGAAGAAGAACTATCAGATACCTGGGATATCGAAGTAGAACTTGATGATGCCTTGGAAAAAGATCAGTTCCTTATTCATTATCAACCGAAAATATCCCTTCACAGTGGCAATATAGTGGGTGCTGAAGCATTATTGAGATGGAATCACCCCACAAGAGGTTATGTTTCACCTGGCTATTTTATTCCTATTGCAGAGCGAATGGGAAATATAAAATCAATTACGAACTGGATATTAAACACCGTGCTTCGGCAAAGTTCTGAGTGGACAGATAAATGGGGGGTATTGTCGGTATCCGTTAATATACCGCCAGAATTAATTTTATCGCCTGATATAAAAGATCATATTTCAAATGCATTAAACCTGTGGGGCAATAAGAATATAACACTTACGCTTGAAATTATTGAGCGTTCACTTGTGCTGGAACCAGAGAGAAGCTTTATTATCCTTAGAGAGCTTCAAGAAATGGGGGTTAGTATATCAATAGATGATTTTGGAACAGGTTATTCATCATTATCTTATTTTGAACAGCTTCCTGTTAATGAGCTTAAAATTGATCAATCTTTTATAACCAATGTTGTAGAAAATACGTTCAACCAGAATATAGTGAAGCTTATCGTTGATCTTGCGCATGCATGTAACATGAAAGTTGTTGCAGAAGGAGTAGAAAATATTGGCGCATTACAATATCTTAAAAAAATAAATTGTGATATTGCACAAGGCTATTATATAGCAAAACCGATGCCGTTAGAGCGAATGACAGAATGGATTGGAAAATATCCTGGTGTTGATATGAGTAAATTGTAACCATATTTACTCGCCGATTGATAAATAGTAATTATATAAATAGCTGTTCCATTTTAATACCGTATGCACCATATGGCAGGCCTTTTTCAACTTTGAGGTGGGAAACTTTTTGTTTCGAAAGATTAATTTTTTTAAATTCTTCTACTGGGAGTTTATTTTCGTCGAGGATTATCATTAGTGTAGGAAAAAGCCTTTTTAGATCATTAACCTCAAGCACAACACCAACTTCGCCTGAATTACATTCTACCAGTGAACCCGTCGGATACAGGCCTACGGTCTGTATAAATTGTTCTATTAATTCCTCCTGAAAAATAGTATCGCGACATTGGTAAAGTTCATGGATAGCTTCGTGAGGAGTGTAAACCGTTTCACTATACGGTTTTTTAGTTGTCATGGCATCATAACTATCGATAATTCCGGCAATGCGTCCATAAATGGAAATGGAAGCATTTTTAAGTCCTTGAGGATAACCGCTGCCATCTGCACGTTCGTGGTGGGTAGCTACCATATTTAGAACTGAAGAATTAACAGATTTTGATTTTGCCAATATTTGCACACTATGCTTAACATGAGTCTGAATCAGGGTGCATTCTTCCGGTGACAGAGTATCTTTTTTATAGAGTAAGCTCTTTGGCAATTTCATTTTGCCGATATCAAGTAACATGCCACCCAGGGCAAGATCATTAATGTCAGCTTTTTCTAAGCCTAGATAACGTCCAAATTGTGCACACCAGACAGAGGTGCCTAATGCATGGCTATATATATATTCATCTGATTTCTCGATCTGAACCAGGAGTGCAAAGGCGGATGGATTTCGAATGATGCTACTTACCGTAGCTTCCACGCCCTGCTTTACTAGTTCAATATCCAGTGATTTTCCTTTTTGTAGATCGTGGAGAATTTTTTTGAGATTTGAATGTACCTGTTCTCGGATTTCTCCAGCGTTCTTAAATTCCTTCTCAAACGAAGATTTTATTTCATAAAAGCATTTTTTTAATTTTGTGTATTCGTTGTCAGGTTTGTTTTTGAAGGCCTCTATTGGCGGTTCTTCCTTTTCTTTTAGTTGAAGTTGATTGGAGCTTGTGATCCAGAATTCATGGGAGGGAGATGGCCCCCTGGCAGTGTCAACATAAACATAACTGGTGTAACGCCGTAGCATAGCGATATCTTTTTCTGATTTTATATGGACTCCCTGCAGGGGAAAGGGGGTTTCAATCCAGGGACGTTCAAGGCGAGTCACGTACATTCCAATGGACAAGCCATCAATGCTGGTTTTTAGTTCGTTTGCATTCATAGTTTATAGTTGAATCGCATTATTAGGGCCATTCACCTTAAGTATATCGGCCTGGAAAAGAGAAACTGAACATTTTTCATCTTTGGTGTATTGCAATAATTAACACTAAATACCTGAAAAAACTTAAAAATAGATTGTTTATTCTTAAAACTGTTCCCGCCAGTAAATAATTCGATCATCGCCGCGAAACAAACCAAAACTGGCACGTCCGTTTGGATCAGTAAGTCCGCCGCCATTCCAGTTATATTGCAGCCATACCGGCGCTGTGCCGGTGATATCGATGTTACCGGTGTAGGTTGCGCCGGGGGCTTTTAGCCAGCTATTAAAATTGCCCGCATTCGGCGGCTCGGCAAATTGATAAGAAACCGGGCCGGGCAGGATGCTGCCGGCACTGCAATTATTACTTCCACTTTCTGCATCATCATCCCAGAGACAGGTTTGCCCGGCACTGCCGCCCGTACCGGCAGTAAGTGAATCCGTTGCATCGGGATCAGACAGGCTCAGTGAGATAGTTGAACAATTACTATCAAGAGCATTAGTTACATAGCCATTGCCGTTAAAATATTGCACGGTAACCGGTACTCCAAGATCATCTAGTTCAGAGCCGAAGGCATTTTCTATATTCAGGCGACCGCTATAGACATTTATCACAGGGGCAGATCCATTGACACCATCAGTGTCCGTGACGAGCAATGGAATATCTGTAAATACAGTATCTTTGCTATCAAAGGTGTAGGCCACACCAGCGAGGGTACCATTGTCACCAGAGCCAATGGGAATAGTAAAGTTACTGCTGTCGAAGGTGTTGTTACTAAACGAACCACCCGAGGTGCCATTATCAGAAATACTCGGTGATCTAACAAACACGCTAATATAATTGTTAATCTGAGCACCCAAAGAATTGAAAACCTTGACACCTACCGTTATGAATGGATGATCTGAATAGGTGAAGTTATCTATATCACAACTCTGTACGCGGCTTACCGTAAAGTAGCTTGGGTAGATGCGACCGATGCCCTCGCTAGTGTTCACAGTATCATCGCCGATGACTGCTTCTTCTAGATAGTTGGAGCCTAGTGCTGCTTTGATCTTGAAAACACCGACTTCAGAAATACTTTGATTATTGATGGTGACTTCACCACCTGAGGCAATGCTGGTGCCATTGATGCCGAGGAGTCCATCCGAACCCGCCGGAACAACAATGCTGTGAGTTAAGTTAATAGTGTCATGAACAAAATTAGGTGTGACCGTATAATCTGCGCAAGCAGCACTAACCTTTAAAGCAAAACCGGAGCCTGCTACCGCGAAAGTGTCGCAACTCCCATAATCACTATTACAACTGGGGGTGGTTGTAACATGGAGCATTGCAGGCTTGGTCACCCAAATTGTTGAACCTGCCATCACCAGTCCTGCTTCGCTGCCACTGCCATCAAACTGGCTGTGTAAGATTAGTCGTCCGGCATCGGGATAGGTAACGTTAATCGTGGCCTGACCGTTGCCATCAAAACTCAGGGGTACGCCGGTGCCGGGTGGGTCGGTTGCGAGTGGATAATCATTAGTGCCATTATCCAGGGTTAATACATTAGTACCCGCGTCAGGACTCTCATACGTGGTCCAGAAATTAATGGTTTCATTGCGGGTGGCAAAAGTCGGCACACATTGTTGTGAGGTATCATCCTTGCGTACTGCGCTCACTGTGATACTGGCGGATGTCTCGCAGGAGATCTGGGTAGGAATGCTATAGATGAAACCGCTATCGTAAAAAGTCAGGTTGCAACTGCTGGAGCTGTCGCTGGTGTTGAGACAGCTAGTGGCGAAGTTTTCCGAGGGCGACGAACTGCTGACATCAAGGGTGACCGTCTCTACCGTGGTATGACGTAGTTGCAGGGTCGCGGTGCCGCCCGTGATGGTCTGGGTGTCGCCGCCGACCCAGCCGGTTGGACTCAGGGTGACGCTGACGTCGCCGCTGTACAGGGTTGAGCAGCTGGCATCGGCACAGGTGCGCAGGGTGATGGATTCGGGCTCGCAGGTGAGTGCACTGCCATCGTGCTGGATCTCGATGTGATCCAGGGTGGAGATAATCGTGCAGGTATGGGTTTCGGCCATCACCGCCGCGATCTCGGCCTGGCTGAGGGCCTTGTCATAGACACGTACTTCGTCGATATTGCCATCGAAGCGCCAGTTGGCCACTGCTTCAGATCCGGCGGCATCGGTTTCACCGCCGATGCTGGCGGTGCCGTTATCACTGCCCCAGTTTCCCGTATAGCCACTGGCGGATGTCACCGCGCTGGCGTTGACATAAATCTGGCGGGTGCGGGCGCTGGCATCATGCACGGCGGTGACAAAATACCAGGTGCCGGCGGTGATGGCAGCAGAGGAGTCGAGGCTGATCGGGTTGACGTTGCGGGAGAAAAAGCGCAGCCGGCCATCACCCGGATCACCTAGCGAGAAGGCAAAGCCACCACTGTTGTTTTCATCATCGACAAAAATACGCTGATCATTATTGATAGCATCGGGCTTGATCCAGGCGGTAATGGTGAAACTGTCGGTGAGATTAGGAAAGCTAGATAGTGCTACATAGTCGTTACTGCCATCGAAGTTACCGTAACGGCAGGTGCCGGGATTGGAGGCAATCGCCCACTCGGATATGCTGGAGCCGCCGGTGGCCACACTGTTGATGCCGGTACCATGATAGCCATGCCCGGCACTGTCTACCACTTCACTGGCTGTCCCATTCCAGGCGGCTTCATCCATGTACCAGTTGGCCAGTAGACAACCGTGGGTCAGGTTCATGTCGTCAGTAATCTGGCTGGCGGATAACACTTCGGTGTAGATCCGGCTTTCATCCAGCAGGCCGCCGGCCGGGTTGGAAGTGTAGCCGCTGTTGCTGACGCCGCTGGTACGGTTGTCACCAAAGTAGAGGCTGTTGAGGCTGCCGAGCAGGCCGGTGATATTGAGCGGGCCATTGCGATCCCCGCGGTTGGTGGCCTGGCGTGAGCCGTTCACATAAATCTGTAGCCAGTCAGCATCGTTGCTGATGTCCCAGGTGATCGCGACGTGATGCCAGCTGCCGCTGGCAAAATTGTTGTTGCCGGTTTGCACAACCAGATCTGCATCGTTGGAATCCTCGAGTACAAAGCGCAGGCGGCCATTAGTGCGTTTGACCAGAAAGAAATATTTGTCTGAACTGCTGTCACCGCCGTTGCGGGAGCCATCCAGCAGCATGCGATTGCCTTCGCTCCAGTCATTGTTGCTGTTGTACCAGAAAGTGAGAGTGCCTTTGACGCCGATCTGATCGCGGACATTGAGCTGGCTGTCCACGGCGTTGTTGTTATTGCTGAAATCCCCGGCCCGACACTGGTAGCCGGGTGTGAAGGTGTCGGCGTTGCCGACCCGGTTGCCATGATTGCTGTTGCCGCTGCCATCGAGCACTTCATTGGCGGTGCCGTCCCAGGCCAGTTCATCCATGGCGTAATAGGTTTGGGCTGAAGGTGTATGGCTGCTGAAGCGAATGGCGGTATTTGCCAGATCGGTGGAGGTATTGTAGTCATAAAGCTGGTAGTCATCCGTTGTGACCTCCCAGCCAATTTGCGGATGCCCCTGGCTGGGGTTGCTAATGCCGCCAAATTGATAAACGAATTCGCCACTCTCATATAGAATAACCTGTACATCAAAACTGCTGCCATTGGCCGACCATTCGGGCACTGCAGAGAAAGTGGCGACGAAGTAGCGGTTGGGTGCACTGCCGAGCGCGGCATAACGCACGGTGCCACCCGCGCTGGGATCAAGATCGCCGCCATAGCCGCGCAGGGTGCGCACCAGCCGGGTGTCGGGCATGGGATAGGGATAAGTGCGTGGGATGGAGGTATTGCTCGTGCCGTAGCCGCAGTAGGTATTGTTAAACTGCAGGCGGCCGTTAGACATGATGCGTACTGTGGTGTAATCGATGCCGCCAAAATTGAAAGTAAAGCCCAGAGATAGCTCCTGGGTGATATCGTCATCGGTTGTAGCTGAGGGACCACTACATTCATTACTGCCAGAGGCGCGGGTCCAGATGGCATTGGTATGACTGGCGGGATCGATCCAGCTGAATGCTTCAACACTGTCGGTATAAGTGCCAGCCAAAGTTGCTGTGTTTGCCAGTAACAAGGCAAGCATCCACAAACCTGTTTGTCGGAATAAGGCTGTCACGGATTAAACCTCAGACGCAGTTGCCGCCGACTGTATTCGGCATCCGTGCTGCTACCATAGATGCCACTGCTGTCGATAGTAAAAAATGAATCACCGTCAACTGTTGTACTCACGCTCGTTAAGCTAGCTTGTGTACCGGCCAACGCACCATCGGAAAAAGTAATTGTAGAATTCCCGCCACCGACATAGATAGCTTGATACATTCCCCATTGCAAACCACTTCGTGCTGCCAGATAAGCCCGAGCCGAAGTATATTCCTGAGTTAAACTGGTATGACTGGTCGAAGCAATCTGCACCATTCCCGTCGCTAGCAAAGCCAGTACCACGATAAGAAAGATCGCCATCACAATCGCAAAGCCTTGTTGCTTGCGCAAAGTGACGAGGTGGCGGGTTTGTTTTGCCTTGTCCCTTGTCCCTCGTCCCTCGTCCCTGATTTTATGGCGCATTATAAACTTGTGCCTCGTGGATCATTTGCAGGGTTTCGGTACCGTTATCAATTTGGATATTGATACGTAACAGGCCGGAACGTAATAGCGATCCGGGAACATAGGTAAAGGTGCAGGCGCTGACATTTTTCAGCAATAATTTTTCAGTGCTGGCTGTGGCCGTTGAAGGAGAGCTGAAATTACTTATCGCACGATAGAGATCAGTGCCCTGCAGGTAAAAAATCACGGCGTTATTTTCAATCACATGAAATCGGCGCGAAGGTGAATGAGTGGGAAAATTAACGCTGGAAGCAAACTGCACCACGCTGACATCATCGGGAGCTGAGCCATCGGTATCTTTTGTGCTAAGGCTGTTGATCTGCCGGCGGCGACTGCCGCTATTATAAATGTCGCTGTTATCGGTGTTATAAACGACGATCCATTGTCCGCTTGATGCATTGAGACTGCTGCCGGAAAGCACATCGAAACGGCTACTGGAGGCGGGCGCAACGGGTAAGGGGGCACGTGCCTGTCCACTGCTATAATTACCGCTCTGGGTCTGGTATTCCCCGGCATCCACGGTGCGAACAAAATAAACGATGCTGCCGGGATTATTACAACCACTGCCATCGTCGGTACAAACACTATTGGGTAGCGCGTGACGTAACTCACGGCTGATACGTTCCACCGCCATACGCAGACCGGCCTGCAAAGTATCGCGTCGATTTAAACTCGAATAGCCTTCCAGAGTATTACTGAGAAATACCGCCACTATGCTACCGACGATACCGAGTAAAACAATGGCCACCACCAGTTCGATTAAAGTAAAGCCCAACATGCGTGGTATGTTTGTAGTGCGTTGATTGTTGGGCTTCGCGTTGCTCAACCACAACCTACGGGTTATTGTTTGCTTGTTAGTGCACATCAGAAGTTCAACCGATAGGCACTAAGCTGATAGCGACTATTAAGATGATCGGTAACAATGACATCGATGCGCTTAGCATCGTTTACCAGTACGCTGACATCCGCCGGGGCAGTGTTATTCATTTCTCCCCCGGCAAAACTCACCTGAATACAAATGGCGTAACCGGCATACTCAGCAGATATATTATTACCGGCATCGTTCAGCATCGGTGTACAGGCGGTGCTGCAGGCCGCATCGGCAGCAGTAACATTGTCGCCGCAGTAAGCAATGTTATGATAGTCATCCACATCGTTAAAGCTGTCGCGGGACTCGCCATCATCAAAGTCGGCAGCGGATTCTGCACTGGCTGAGGTGCCGCTGGTACAGCGGCTGTTCGCACTAAATTGTACACAGCCACCACCTAATGGTGTGCTGTGGTCATAGGCTTTAAGTAGGATTTCCTCAATCATGGACTGACCCAGTTCGATGCTGCGAATGCGTACCAGCGGGTCGGCACCGGTGCGCCCGACATTGATATACACACTCAAAACAGCCGTTACCGCAATGCCGACGATGACAATGAAGATCACCATTTCGATCAACGTCACTCCAGTGACGTTGAGTGATGAGTGGCAAGTGACGAGTGACGAGGAAAAGCGGGTGCGGGTTTTCTCGTCACTCGTTCCTCGTTCCTTGTGACTTGTCTTAAAAATGCGCATAGCCAGTATCCGCTTCAATGGTAATTGAAAGACTGCCAATCGTAATACTGGCATCGGCATTAGGAATGGGCTGGCCGAGGCCATCGAAGGTAAGTGTAATCGCGGTGGCGGTGACACCGGCGGGAAGGGCTTTAATGTAATCGCCGGTTCGATCCGGACTTTGTAGCGGTGTACCGGTGGCGGTTTCTTCTACCGTATAATTGTTGCCTGTTAGCACCAGCTGGATACCGCCGCCTCGCGCCATGGCCATCTGTTGCGTAAAACGCAGCGCAGAGAGAATCTCATCGGCGGCGCGGCGTTCGGCAAAGGCATCGGTTTTAACAAAGCGGGGGCCGGCAACAAACGCGATAATACCGATCAGTAAAATGACCACCACTAGTTCGACCAGGGTAAAGCCATGGTTTTGTTTTAGCTTGTGCATCAAACAAAAATTCATAGTATGGCGTTGATCAAAAACGCCGGAATGACCCGACGTTTTACTCTGCCTGGTCAAGCGCTGTATTTTTATGGGGTAATAATGGCATCGACCAGAACAGTGCCAGCGGAAGAGTAATAGGTAATAGTCATACCGCTAGCTCCCTGATAGGTATATAGGCAGTCCTCGGTGCCGGAGAGTGCGGCCAGCCAGTCTTCAGTGGTGACTGTGGTATTGGCAGTGGGCGGATTTTGCATGATACCGTTCCAGATGCCCAGGCAGTCTGGAGCGCTGGAAACGGCTGCACCGTCGTCAATGCCGGCAGGATAGCCGGCGGCATTATAATCAACCGTGCCATCACCGAAGACGGCGAGGTTAGCAACGGCGGCAGTTTGCCCGGTGCCGACCCAGCCGGCATGGGCAAGGGCGATACCTGCGCCGAAGCCACCCCCAGTTCCGGCTACGGCGGCTTGATGTGCCTGCGTGTTCACATTCAAAAATCGAGGCAGAGCAGTGGCCGCCAGTATGCCGAGAATTAAAATGACCACCACCAGTTCAATGAGGGTAAAACCTGTTTGTCTGCTATTCATAATTAACTCCAGTAACGCGTATCTGACGCTTTAGTGAGGTGTGAGCGCCTAAGAAAAAGTTGTTGTTATAAAAGCTTATCGGCCATTTTCCCGGAGGTTTAAGGAAAAAGCGGATAAATTTGACCTGCCCTCTCCCCCAGCCCCTCTCCCGCTGGGGCGGGAGAGGGCGTTTTACGGGGTTAAACGGTTGAGGTCGAGGCCGTTGATGGCATCGAAACGGGGATCATAGTGCTGGTTGTGGTTACGATCTTGGTAGACCAGTGAGATTCGCCAGTGGATGCGAGGAAAGGCCTTGTCTACTGGGTCATCAATATTTTCTTTGAAGTTGACATGATAGTTCAGGGTTTTTGCGGCGGTATCAAAATACCAGCTGCCTGCAGCAATTTTTGCCGGATCAAAAACTATTTCACCGAGGTAGCCAGTGGGTTGTTGTGCCAGTAGTAGCATGGGATTGCTGCCATCAAGCTGATTCAGTTCGGTGAGGCGGTTATCGAGGGCATAGCGGGCGACTTCCATTCCGAGCGCACTGCGAATATTGCCCACAACCTGTTGAATCGCGACACGCTCGGCTGCAACCCGTAATGACCAGAAACGCTCCAGCGCGATGCTGGCAAGAATGGCAATCAGGATGATCACGATCACCATTTCCAGTAGGGTAAAACCGCTTTCATTCTGTAGGTTCGCCTTCAGGCGAACAGGTACGACAGAAGCCGTATTTAAAGGATTATTTGGCCACATTGATCAGATCCCACATAGGCAGGAACACGCCCAGCGCCAGCACCATGACCATGGCCGCAATGATAATAATAAGGAGGGGTTCGAGTTTTGACGTCAGGCTTTGCAGATCATAATCCACTTCACGATCATAGAAATCAGACACCTGATCCAGCAAGTCATCCACCGAGCCGGTTTCCTCGCCCACGGCCATCATTTGCAATACCAGGGGGGTGAACATGTTACTGGCGGCCGCGGTGCGAGTCAGGGTATCACCACGTTCAACGCCGTTGCGCATATTCAGCACTGCTTTACCGATAAAGTGATTATCTACCGCACGCGACACCAGCATCAGTGCCTGTACCAGCGGCACCCCGGAGCGAATGGACATGGCAAAGGCGCGGGCAAAACGTGACAGGGTGGCACGCAGCAGGATGCTGCCAATGATGGGGATGCGCAGTTTGACGCGATCCCATTGATATTGGCCGACTTCTGTTTTCAGATAATGCCCCAGCATCAGGCTGATGAGGACAATCGCACTCAGAAGATACATCCAGTAGGCCACGGTAAAATCTGACACCATGAGCAGGATTCGGGTGGGTAGAGGCAGCTCGGCATTAAAGCCGCTGAAGACTTTGGCAAAGGTGGGGATCACCCAGAGATTGATAATAAACATGGCTACAGTGACCGCAATAATGACAAAGCTGGGATAGCGCATAGCCGATTTAATTTGATCGCGTGTGGTTTTTTCCCGCTCCAGATAGCCGGCAATTTGCAAAAAGACTTCATCGAGGCGGCCACTGTTTTCGCCTACCCGCACCATGTTGATGAACAGGGAAGAAAATATTTTTGGATGACGGCTCATGGCGGCAGAAAATTCGTGCCCGGCTTCCAGTTCACCCAGCACGTCTCGCAGGGTTTCTTTGAACATGAGGTTGCGGGTGGTTTCCGCAAGGCCGTTAATGGCGCGGATAATGGGCACACCGGCCCGCATCAGGGTATAAAACTGGCGGGCAAAAAGAATGAGATCATCAAGCTCTGGTTTTTTTCGCCGCTGCCACTGGTAGATTAAATCATTAATGCCAGCCGATTTCTGAATTTCAGTAATGGAGATCGGCGTGATGCCGGTATTGGAGAGCTGACTGGCGACGGAACTAGCCGAGGCGGCTTCCACATCACCATTGACCGCACTGCCCTGTGCCGTTCGTCCACGATATTGAAAAAACGGCATATCGACAATTTATCCGGAGTTGGAATATTGAGTCGAAGTCGAAGCAGGGAGATGGGCGGCTTCAAGATCATCGGCGGCACCCGTCACCCGGATGACTTCTTCCATGCTGGTAACCCCTTGCCAGGCGTGATCGATGGCGTGCAGGGCAAAGGGGCGAAAGTTTTTGCTGGTGCGGGCTTTTTTGGCAAATTCAGTACCATCATTGCGCAGTAGGGCATCAGCTAACTCTTCATCCATTTCCAGAAATTCGAATACGCCGACTCGGCCACGGTAGCCGGTATTATTGCAATGTGGGCAGCCACGTGGCTGATAAAAAGGCACGCCTTTCATGTCCTGGCCAATTAGATTATGGATCAAAGCCTGTTCGCTCATCGCAGGTGAATACGGGGTCTTACAACTATCACAAAGTTTTCGTACCAGTCGCTGAGCCAGCACTGCGCGCAGTGCTGAGGCAACCATATAGCCTTCTGCGCCCATGTCGAGTAGCCGGTTAACACTGTCGATAGCGTTATTGGTGTGTAAGGTAGACAGCACCATGTGCCCGGTAATGGATGCGCGCAAGCCGATTTGAGCGGTTTCCTGATCGCGCATTTCGCCCACCAGCACGATGTCGGGATCCTGGCGCAGGGCGGTTCGTAGTACCCTTGCAAAGGTGAGATCAATCTGGGTGTTGATTTGCACCTGATTAATGCGTGGCAGACGGTATTCCACCGGATCTTCTACCGTGATAATTTTCTTGCTCGATTTATTCAATTCGGAAAGTGCCGCATACAAGGTGGTGGTTTTACCGCTGCCGGTGGGGCCGGTGACCAGCACCATGCCATAGGGGCGACGCACCTGATTACGGAAATTTTCCAGCAGACTGCCTTCCATGCCCAGTTGTTCCAGATCCAGGCGGTTGCCGGATTGATCCAGCAGGCGCATGACCACGGATTCACCATCCTGAATTGGCATGGTGGACAGACGCACATCAATAGAATGATCACGCACTCGGATATTAAAGCGGCCATCCTGAGGAATGCGGCGTTCAGAAATATTTAATCCGGCCATGAGTTTCAGGCGTGAGACTACCGCCGTAGCAATGCGTCGTTCATTCATGACCTGTTCCTGTAAAACTCCATCCACGCGTTGACGGATGCGTAAAACATTTTCATCAGGCTCGATGTGAATATCCGAAGCACCAATTTGAATGGCATCTTCAAAAATAGTTTGTAATAGCCGCACCACCGGAGCATTGGCCAGATCTTCATTCTGCAACATCTGGCTAAGATCAATATCGGTCTCACCAAGTTCATCACCGAGTTGTTCGGCCAGATTGCTGATATCGGCAGTGCGGCGATAGGTGCTATCAATGGTTTCCAGAATTTCCGCTTCGCGCGCTACCGCTAAATGCAGTGGGCGTTTTAAGCGTTTGCTTAGCTCGTCATAGGCAAAAATATCGGTCGGGTCGCTCATCCCCACAAGCAGGGAGCCATCGGGGTTTTCTTTCAGAGCAATGACGCGGTAACGCCTGGCCATGGTCTCAGGGATTAAGCGAATCGTGTCTGGCTCGTAGTTGAATTGCTTGAGATCGATAAAGGGTAATTTCAGCTGGGCAGAGAGAAGCTCCAGCATTTGTTGTTCGGAAACCAGACCGGTATCGATCAAGGTGCGGCCCAGTTTTTGCCCGGTTTTTTTCTGATCCGCCAGCGCCTGCATTAACTGATCTTCAGTAATGATTTGATTGGCAACCAGTAGATCACCCAGGCGAATTTTCTTGCGGTGTACGGCTGACACAATAGCCTCGTTATTGATAAATAACTAATTCAATAAGGATTTTATCGGCGACCGGGGTGAAAACTTTAAGCCTGGACACCGAGTTACAGTGGCGTAGAGTACATTTTTAAAACGAGGGCTATTAATATGAAATAGATAAAAAAATAGTTTATTTTTAGAGGTAGACTAAAGTGCATCAGATAAGATGCCGATACTGTCTCGCGTAATACTTTTGTTATCAGCAAGGTAAACAATGCCTTACTGCAACAATAAACAATAAATAAAAACCGTGAAGGAGAAGTCAATTGAGCACATTAACCAGGTCGTTGGTGGCGATGAAACTGAGTATTCGGACTAAATTATTTATGGGTTTTGGGGCGGTGCTGCTAATAGTGACTCTGGTTTCAGTCAACAACATTATTATGCTCAACAGCATTTCGGCGGATGAGCATCGTCTGATTAATTTGCGTTTACCGACGGTGATGGCCGGGATGGAACTCACCGATGGTATTCATCTCTCCCTTGCCGGTTTGCGTGCTTATATGATTCTGGGCAAGGATCCGGCGGCGGCTGAAAAATTCAGGGCCGAACGTCAACGTGGCTGGGATAAAATTGATCAGTCGCTGGCGCAAATGGAAGCCTTTGCACAAAGCTGGACGGTTCCCAAAAACATCGAAAAGCTAAATGAGATGAAAGGGCATATTAATGAGTTCCGCATCGCCCAGCAGGAAGTGGAAGACATCGCGCATTCCCCCAAAAATATTCCTGCGCTTAACATGCTGCTCACTGATGCGGCTCCACGGGCGGGGAAAATTATTACGGCACTTACCAGGATGATTAATGAAGAAGCTACTTTTGCGGCCACCTCGGAACGTAAAATCTTGTTGAAATTGCTGGCCGACAGCCGGGGCTCATTTGCGCTGGGGCTGGCGAATATCCGTGCTTACCTGCTTTCGGGCGATACCAAATTTGCTGATAATTTTAAGGCAAAATGGAAAATCAATGAAGCGCGTTTCAAACAGATATCTGCTCAGACCCATTTATTTGATAGCAAACAAAATGCGACCTGGAATACCTATAAAAGTATGCGTGCCGAGTTTGCGCTGTTGCCCGCTAAAATGTTTGAGCTGCGTGCGGGTAAAGACTGGAATTTGGCCAACTATTGGTTAGGTAGCAAAGCAGCACCCAAAGCCAGTGCGATTATGAAAATTCTTGAGGATATGCGGGTATCGCAGGATGCGCTGGCGAAAACAGATATGGAAAATCTGGAGGCCGATACGGTTTCAATGAAATTAATTATGTTAATCGGTCTGGTGTGCGCGGTGGCGATTGGCATTTTTATTTCTATATTTATCAGTCGCATGATTAGCCGGCCGTTGAATGAAGTCGTGATACGCACCAGGGCGGTTGCCGGTGGAGATCTCACGGCGGCTGATTTGAGCCTGAAGGGTAATGATGAGATTACCGAGTTAAGCCTGGCGATAAATGAGATGAGTCATAATTTGCGTAATATGGTACAGAAGATTTCCAGTTCGACCTCACAACTAGGTGCGGCCACAGAGGAAGTTTCTGCCATTACTCAACAGACCAGTCAAACTATTTATGAGCAGCAATCGCAGACTGAACAGGTTGCCACTGCCATGAATGAAATGAGTGCGACGGTGCAGGAAGTGAGTAGCAATGTCGCCAGTACCGCACAGGCCGCGCAGGAAGCGAACGCTGAAACGGATGAAGGGCGGCGTCTGGTAGAACAGTCGGTGCAGGCCATTCAACAACTGGCTGGGCGGATTGATAATGCTACTGAAGTCATCCATCAGTTAGAACAGGATAGTGAAAATATTAATGCTGTGCTGGATGTGATTAAAGGCGTCGCTGAGCAAACCAATCTGCTCGCCCTGAATGCGGCGATTGAAGCCGCGCGTGCGGGTGAACAGGGCCGAGGTTTTGCGGTGGTGGCGGATGAAGTGCGTACCCTGGCCGGTCGAACCCAGCAATCAACGGAAGAAATAAATCAGGTGATTGAAAAACTCCAGAGTGGCTCGCGCCAGGCCGTGGAAGTGATGAATTCAAGCCGGGAAGAGGCGCAATCAGTGGTTGAGCAGGCTAACAAAGCCGGCACTTCACTGGCCTCCATTTCTTCTTCGGTGGGGCGCATCAATGATATGAGCACGCAAATTGCCAGCGCGGCTGAAGAGCAGAGTGCCACGGCGGAGGAAATCAATCGCAATATTGTCAGCATCACCGAGCTGGCAACACAAACCTCAAGCGGTGCAGAACAAACATCAACGGCCAGTGAAGAGCTGGCAAAACTGGCCACAGATCTTCAGGGTATGGTGGCCCAGTTCAAGGTGTAATCATTTCATCCGTGTAGGGCAGGGTGACCGAAGGAAATGCCTATGGTGCACGTTTTTTGTGCCCACGTGTTCGCGGGCATTGATGGTCTTAGTTTAATACCAGCGATCCAGTAAGCTGGGCAACATTACTCATACCGTGGCTTTGCAGATAGTCAGCAATGCCACGGTTGATGGTCGGGCAGATCAGCGGATCGTAAAACAGCGCTGTGCCGATACCCACTGCCGAAGCCCCGGCAATTAAAAATTCCAGCGCATCTTCAGCCGAGTTGATGCCGCCCTGCCCAATGATGGGAATGCCGTGCTCACGGCAAACCTGATAAACCTGATGTACCTTGAGCAAGGCCACCGGCTTGATTGCCGGCCCTGACAGGCCGCCCTGATTGTTACCGATAATGGGACTACGTGATTCAATATCAATAGCCATGCCCATCAGTGTATTGATGACCGCAAAGGCATCAGTGCCGGCTTCGAGGCAGCGGCGCGCATTTTCGGCAATATCGGTTTGGTTGGGAGAGAGTTTGGTGATCAGGGGCTTGCGGGTTACCGCACGCACTGCTGTGACCACGCGTGCTGACATCTCCGGATCATTACCAAAAGCCATGCCGCCTTCTTTGACATTAGGGCAGGAGATGTTGATCTCGATGGCATCAATAGCGGAATCTTCGAAGCGCCGAGCGACCTCAACATATTCCTCTATAGTCGAGCCGGAAACATTGGCAATGAACCGGGTTTCGGCAAAATCCAGCTGCGGCAGAATATCATTGACCACCACATCCACCCCGGGATTTTGCAGGCCAATGGCATTGATCATGCCTGCCGGTGTTTCACAAACGCGATGGGGCGGATTTCCCAGCCGCGCTTCCCCGGTTGTTCCTTTCAGGCAAATAGCACCGACATCGGTATTGGAAAAACCCTTGATACGGGTGTACTCCTCACCAAAGCCGACACAGCCGGAGAGCAGCACGATGGGGGAATCGAAAGCCATGCCGCAGAAATCGGTGGCGAGTAAATTTTTGTCGTCGTTATTCATGGGCGCTACGATACAAGATTGAAGGGAAAAGATAAAAGAAAAAGGTGCATAGCCTGTCGCTATCTTGTACCTTGCGCTGCATGTTTCATATTGTTTTATTTGAACCGGAAATCCCCCCCAATACCGGCAACATCATTCGCCTGTGTGCGAACACTGGCACACAACTGCATTTGATCAAACCCCTGGGCTTTGAGCTGGATGACAAACGCTTGAAACGAGCCGGGCTGGATTACCATGAATTTGCTGATTTACAGCTGTATGATTCGCTGGAAGATTTTGTCCACACAGTGACACCCACACGCCTGTTCGGGCTTTCCACCCATGCCCGGCGTAATGTTTTTGAACACAGCTTTGTGGAAAATGATGCCTTCCTGTTCGGCCCGGAAACCCGTGGATTACCGATAGAAATCAGGCAGGAGTTGGGTGAGAATTTATTACGCCTGCCCATGCGCCCCGATAATCGCAGCCTGAATCTGGCCAACAGTGTTTCCGTGGTGGTCTATGAGGCCTGGCGGCAGCAGGGGTTTGCCGGGGCAGAGTAATCGGCTATATGTAAAACCGGTAGGTTGGGCTGAATAAAATGAAGCCCAACAAAATATAACCTCGTTCCCATGCTCTGCGTGGGAATGCATACGGCGGTGACAAGGTGAGGCGAGATACAAACCAGAAAGATCTAAAACCCTCTCCCTCTCCCAGTCTTGGGAGAGGGAGCATTCGGCTGGAGTGTTCACACCTTTCGGGCTTGTGCAATCACCCGGCAACGCGCCTGATGTAGGGCATCGGCGATGGCCTTGCCTTTTAATCCCTGTTTTAAAAAATCATCTACGTTTACGGTTGCCGCTGCCTCATAGGCTTTGCGGAACAGCTGCGGTTGTTCAAATTCCTTATTTTCATAACCCGTGCGACCGCGGGAATCCGCTTCGCAGGCCAGTAGAAAGTGCTCGAATCGTTCAGGGCGACGAAAGGCATCCAGGGCTTCCAGGGTTTCTAGCAGGGTGGCGGCGCGGAGTTCGGCCACACGATGGTAGTGCAGGTGATAGCGGGTTACCAGTATCGCCAGTTCACGATAATCTTTTGGTGCTTTAAGGCGGCTGCAGACTGCCTTGACCAGGGGCACGCCGCGCGCTTCATGGGCAATATGCCGGGGCAGTTGATCCGCCGGGGTGGTGCCCTTGCCCAGATCATGCAGCAGGGCGGCAAAGCGGACGCGGACATCTGCAGAAAGTCGGGCGGCCTGTTCCAGCACCATCAGGGTATGGATGCCGGTGTCCACTTCAGGGTGATGTTTTTCCGGCTGAGGTACGCCGAACAGGCGATCAATTTCCGGGAATAGTACGGCCAGGGCACCACAGTCGCGCAATACCTGAATAAACACGGCAGGCCGATCCTCGCCCAGTGCGCGCCGCATTTCCTGCCAGATACGCTCGGCCACCAGTGCCGCGACCTCGCCATTGTCTACCATTTTGCGCATCAGTTGCATTGTTTCATCGGCCACTTTAAAGCCCAGTCCGGCAAAGCGGGCAGCGAAGCGGGCAATTCGCAGGATGCGCACCGGATCCTCGACAAAGGCCGGAGAAACATGCCGTAGCAGGCGTTTTTCGAGATCTTCCTGGCCATTGAAGGGGTCGATAATCTCACCCGAGGCTGACTCAGCCATGGCATTAATGGTGAGATCCCGCCGTGCCAGATCCTGTTCCAGATTGACGTCAGGGGCGGCGTGAAACTGAAAACCGGCGTAGCCCGGCGCGGTTTTGCGCTCGGTGCGTGCTAGTGCGTACTCTTCATGACTCTGCGGGTGCAGGAAAACCGGGAAGTCCTTGCCTACTGGACGAAAACCAGCTTCTAGTAAATCGTCTGCCTCGGCCCCTACCACAACCCAGTCGTGATCCTTGATCGGTAGCTTGAGCAGGCGATCACGGACACAGCCACCCACCTGCCAGACTTCAAACTTGTCCGCCAGATTCATTGATGTCCTAAGCTGTACAGTTGCTGGCGAAAGTGATCATAGCGGCGATTATCATTCTGGTGCAGCAGGTAGCCGGGGACGATGCTTTCCATGCTGCTGGGATGAATGCCGAAAAAGACTTGCAGATCGTGGCTGCCCTGCGGACAGACACTATCAACCTGCAGTGAGCGGAAGTTGTCTTTTGAGAAAGGCTTGCCGGGAACATGTTCCAGCAGGTTGGCCTGCAGGCGTGAAAGTGTGTCACCGAGCGGGTTGATGATGCGTCCCAGCGCCAGAGTTTGATTCACGTATTCAACGATGTCCTGAAGGCTGTAAATTTTTGGCCCGCAGAGATCATAGGTCTGGCCGTAACTGGCCTGCATCTCGAGGCTGTCTACAAAAGCTTGCGCCACATCACCAACATAGACCGGAGCAAAGCGTGTGTAGCCACAGGCCAGCGGGAAAAATAGCGGCGTTTTTTTCAGGATGCCAGCGAAACGATTGATAAAACTATCGCCGGGGCCAAAGATGACCGAAGGGCGGAAGCAGGTCAGCTGTAATTCCGTACTTTTCTGTAGCAGTTGTTCGGCTTCTCCCTTGCTGCGGAGATAATAGCTGTTTGCAGCAGGATCGGCATTCAGCGCACTCATTTGTAACAGGCGGGATACGCCGCGATCATGGCAGGCCTGATGAATGTTCCGAGCCAGATCTACGTGGGCATGGTGAAAACCTTTGCCGTTATCGCGGCCCTCGTTGAGGATGCCCACCAGATTGATAACCGCATCGGCATGCGTAAAGTGCTGACGCAGATTGACGATATTATGGACATCCGCTTTTATCAACTCTACGCCGGGCAGTATACTTAAATCACGGTGGCGCTGCGGGTGGCGACTGAGTACGTGGATTTGGTGTCCCCGTTTGGAGAGCATGCTAAGCAGGCGACGGCCAACAAAGCCGGTTCCACCTAACAGGCAAAGGGTTTTATGTTTCATGATAGTCAGGGTTCCAGATTCAAAATGTCAATTTATAAAGTATAGAGGAAAACCGCGCAGACCAATATAGTAAAAAAGTCATCTACAGTCCGTAGTCTGGCGTCTATACTACTAATTATTCTAAAATTTTCAGCATTTTAAGCGCAAGGAGAAAGCATGAGCTTTAAGGTGATTAATCCGGCCACAGGGGAACAGATTAAGGAAATCCCCAGCTGGAACGAAACTAAAATTGAATCTGCACTGACCCAGGTGGCGGCGGCCACCCCGGCCTGGGCCGCCACCCCGATGGCAGAGCGTTGCGCCCTGATGGTGAAGGCGGGTGAGGTACTACGCCAGAATCGGGATCGTTATGCGGCTATTATTTCGCAGGAGATGGGCAAATTAATCAAAGATGCGCGAGCCGAAGTGGAAAAATGCGCGGCGATCTGTGATTTTTATGCCCAAAAAGGTCCAGCCTTTCTGGCGGATGAAAAGCTGGCCTCAGATGCCAGTGACAGCTATGTGGCCTATTTGCCGTTGGGTACGGTGCTTGCCGTGATGCCCTGGAATTATCCTTTCTGGCAGGTGATGCGCTTTGCCGTTCCAGCGCTGGTGGCCGGTAATACCGGGGTGCTCAAACATGCCTCAAATGTGCCGCAGTCGGCACTGGCATTAGAAGAAGTATTTACTCAGGCAGGATTTCCTGATGGGGTGTTTCGCAGCCTGATGATCCGCGCCTCACAGGTGCAAAAAGTCATTGAAGATCCCCGCGTGCATGCGGTGACCCTCACGGGCAGTGAACCAGCCGGGCGGCAGGTAGCGGCAACAGCCGGCAGCGTGTTGAAAAAATGTGTGCTGGAGCTGGGCGGTTCAGATGCTTTTATTGTGCTGGAAGATGCGGATCTGGATGAGGCGGTAAAATGGGCAGTGGCCTCGCGCTTTTTAAACAGTGGGCAGAGCTGTATTGCCGCCAAGCGATTTATTCTGGTGGATGCGATTGCTGAAGATTTTCTGACCCGCTTTAAAGCGGGTGTGGAAGCTTTGCAGGCGGGTGATCCCATGGATGAGGCGACTACCTTTGCGCCCATGGCTCGTGAAGATCTGCGCGATGAATTGCATGAACAGGTGAAGGAGTCAATTGCTGCAGGTGCAGTGGCAGTGACGGGTTGCCAGCCGTTGGCCCGACCCGGAGCGTATTATGCCGCCTCGATTCTGGATCGGGTGGAGCCGGGCGTGGCCGCTTATCATCAGGAATTATTTGGCCCGGTGGCGATTGTGATCCGTGCGCGGGACGAAGAGGATGCCTTGCGGATTGCCAATGACTCACCTTATGGGCTGGGCGGCAGCGTCTGGACCGGAGACAGTCAGCGCGGCGCAGCACTGGCGCGACGGGTGGAATCAGGTTGTACTTATGTTAATGGCATGGTGAAAAGTGATCCGCGCCTGCCCTTTGGCGGGATTAAAAACTCAGGTTATGGGCGGGAACTGTCACAACACGGGATTCAGGAATTTGTTAATGCAAAGACAATTTGGGTGAAATAAACTGACTCGATGGCATTAAGCGTAGTTGGAATTTACCTGCTGCTGGGTGCAGTTGCTGGACTACTGGCCGGTTTACTGGGTGTCGGTGGTGGCCTGATCATCGTACCGGCTCTGGCCTGGATATTTACCCAGCAGGGCTATCAGCCTGAAATTATTATGCACATGGCCGTTGCCACCTCACTGGCAACCATCGTTTTGACCTCGCTGTCATCCATGCGTGCCCACCATAAAAAAGGATCGGTGCACTGGCCGGTGTTTGTCCGTCTGAGTCCAGGTATTGTGCTGGGTGCATTGGCGGGTGCCGGCATCGTGGATTATCTGCCAACGCGGGCATTGCAGATATTTTTTGCCCTGTTTGTCTTCGCCGTTGCGGCACAACTGATGATGAATCTGCGTCCACCCCGGACTCATCGCGTCACCGGTCGTATCAGTCCGTATTTTGCAGGCAGCGGCATCGGACTGATTTCAACCATCGTGGGCATTGGCGGAGGTTCCTTAACCGTTCCATGGTTGTTATGGAATCAGTTTTCAGTACGCGAGGCTGTGGCCACCTCCAGTGCCTGTGGATTGCCGATTGCCCTGGCGGGGGTGACCGGCTTTATGATTATCGGAGCCGATACAGGCATTGAGTACAGCTGGGGTTATATTTACTGGCCAGCCTTCATCTTGATATCGGCCACCAGCATATTTTTTGCGCCGGCAGGTGCCGCTTTGGCACATAAAATAGATGGGCAAAAATTGAAATGGGTATTTGCCCTGTTTCTTGGTGTAGTGGGTATATTGATGTTGTTCCGTTAATATCATATTGGTTATTAGCAGGACAGCTGAGTTTGAAGGGTTATACTTAAATTTAAAATTGCTTTAAGGAGTGACTGAATGGTTACAAAACGTTTGCTTTATATAAGGCATACTTATTTTCGTTCGATGCTATTTTTATTTTTTTTGTCTAGCCTGTCCTTTGCACAGGGGAATGAAAAAGACACCCAAAAAGAAAATCCGATCGTCGGTGGCGGTGCCCATTTTTCCTGGGTTATTTTCCATGAACTCAAGCCTGATCTGGAAAGGCTGCTGAATCGAGATATCGAATTGTATGGCAAGGATTCCGCCTTGGGCCTGGGCTGCAATGCCGGAATCAAAAATGCAATACAAAATACAAAAGATCATGAAACCTTTGGTTTTGTTTGCTGTGAGCTAACGGAAAAAGAAATCAATGACAAGCAATTACATGTGCACCCACTGGCCTATGAGCCGATATTGATTCTACTGAATAAATCAAACCCGATTGAAAGTCTCAGTACCGAGCAAGTGCGTAATATCTTTCGTGGCAAGATTCGTAACTGGTCAGAAGTGGGGGGTGAAGATAAGCCCATCGTGGTGATAACGCGCCTGCATTGTAAGGGTCGGCCAGGACACTGGAAGCGGATTCTGCCAGAGGCAAAATTATTTCGCAAAGACAGACTGAATGTAACCGCCGCAGATGATATGGTTAGAAAGGTTAGTGACTTTAGTGGTTCGATCGGGCATACCGGTTCAACCTGGGTATTTGAATCCAAAGATAACATCAAGCCTATAAAAATAGATGGCTATGCACCTACCGCAAAAAATTTAAAGGCCAAAACATATCCGTTTTATCGAACTCTGTCTGCGATAACAATAAAAAGTACATCCAGTGATGTGATAAAGTTAATCGAGGAAGTTCAGCATGGTCGAGCCTTTAATAAAGTAGCAAAAAAGTATGAGCTACTACCGTATGAAAAAAAGTAAATTCAGATAGATGCTGTTTTCAAGTTATCGCTCAAAGTTACTGGTCTACATCATCATGATGATGGTGTTGCTGGCAGGCTCGTTGATTTATACCTATAGCTATGTGCGTAACATCCTGGTGGAAGAAGATGATCGTCATATTGATAGCATGGCGCAGATATTTGTTCGCCAGCTGGAAATGGAAAAACTGGAATACCAGCGCTATGCTGATATTGTTGCAGAGGACTTGCGTTTTAAGGAATACATGTTTGTTATCGTTGGCATTGGCAGTGAAACACAACCGTTAAAAAATATTTATAACCGTCATTTTGGCTGGCTGCCAATAAGCCGTTATGTGGTGGTCTCGCATGAAAACGATGAGGTTTTAGTGGGCCGTGAACACTCCACGCTAGGTAAGACAGTAGTTGAAATTTTGCAGAACAACGAGCGCGGGACATTCTATAGCTATGGTGAATACGGGCTGGAGCTAATAGCAATTTCACCCATTGTTTATCGTGGCCGCCATCTTGGTAGTATTGCAGTTAGTTATTTTATGGATGAGGCCTGGTTGTTACAATATAAAAAAAATAGTGGAGGTGAATTATTTCTCAGTCAGGATGGTATTGTGCTGGGTTCCTCACAAAAAAAATATATGGGCCAGCCTTTTAGGGTAGAAAATAATCGCACCTTGCTGGATCAGGATTACTTTTTTGTTCGTCAGATACAGTTGATTCCGGCCCTGGGTATGATTCCGAAAATCTGGTTCAGCCTGCCGGAAACCTCGCTGTTAAAGCGTTTGGAAAAACATCGTATGGCCACGATGTTAATCATTCTTGTCAGCCTGAGTGTTATTTTATTATTGGGCTTTATCATTGTTCGAAACTTTACCCAGCCCTTATCGCAACTGGTAAGACTGGCTAGAGAAGTCGCAGATGGCAATCTGCCAAGGCTTGATAAATCAGTTGAAAAAAATGAAATAACCGAGTTATCAAATCAATTTTCAGATATGTTGAAAGCCCTGCGTGAACAACAGCAGGAGATTCAGATAGTCCATGCTGAGCTGGAAAAATCAGCCATAACCGATACTCTGACCAGCTTATATAATCGACGCCATTTAAATGAGATTTTTCCAAAATTAATCGCGCAGGCGGAACGTAGCAGTCAGCGCTTGTTCGCCCTGTTGATAGATCTGGACAAGTTTAAAAATATTAATGACACCTACGGTCATATCTGTGGCGACCAATGTTTGCGAGAATTTTCAGACACACTCAGTCAGGTATCACGAGCCAATGATTATCTATTTCGCATGGGTGGCGAAGAATTTTTGGTGCTAGCTCTGAGTGACGATACAAAAGGCATTGTTGCTCTTTGTGAAAAAATCAGGCGGGCCATCGAGGTTCTTGACGTTGAGTGCGGTGGTGAAATTATTAACTTCACCGTGAGTTGCGGTATTAGTTATGCCCAGCCGGGTGAAGTCTCTGATGAGAATATTAACAGCATGTTGAGCCTTGCCGATGCTGCACTTTACCGAGCCAAGGAAGAAGGGCGCAATCGGGTCAGAGTGGATACGCATATCAAAGTTTGAATTTTATTCAGCAACAGGTTGTGAAAGTATTGTCGGTAGGGTGGCGACCGAAGGAAGTGCCTGTGGTGCACGGCCCGACTGAAGTCGGATCTACTGTCCTCCGTGGTAAAAGCTTTTATAAATCCCAGGCGGTTCTCTGCGTCCTCTGCGGTAAATATTTCTTTATATATTAATCGTTGCATAAGTATTTTCCTGTATTTTATTCCTTCACCCCATCCTACGTTTAAAAGATGTGACTTCGACAAGGCTCTCCTGAGCAA
>VAPK010185394.1_pt1 | contig 25202 bp, 27 predicted proteins | sample 3395031 | NCBI WGS metagenome assembly VAPK01 (sample SAMN08290443, study PRJNA428436) | hydrothermal vent metagenome | isolation source: Deep-sea hydrothermal vent chimney 1 | place: Pacific Ocean: Juan De Fuca Ridge
AGCGGGCGCCCATATCCAAGCCATACCAGGGCACCCGGTCTTTGGCCTCCAGTCGGCGAAAGGCTGCGGTCATCGTGGTGCGAGCCTCTCGCCACCAGGCCAACAATTCTGCCGGAAAGACTCCACGACCCTTTTCAACCGAGACCAGAACGGCTCGACCAGCATCGGACTCTTCCATCAGAACCCGAACACCTTCTCGAAATACGTCGGGTTCATCAACGGCTTGTTGGCCAGCTTCGTCGAAATAGGCCAGGTGGCTGATCTGGTCACGGACCGACCAGCCCTCGGCGGGAGTCGCTTGGTCCCAAGCATCATCGGGCAACCGACTCACGATCAAATCCAGGGCCGCATGCTCGGCCAACAGGTCATCACAAATGGGGTCCATCGATACTGTCATGCTCCCCATAGTGCTCCAACCATGAGTCCCGGACCGAATCTTGTCTAGCCCAAGTCCGTTCCGCGAATGGGGAAACCGGCGGCAACATAGGCAGCGTCAATGACCTCCATTGTTGCGATGGCGTCCTGGCCTCCGGTTGGCAAGGGCCGACCATCGGCAATGGCATCACGAAACGCTTCCAACTGATGGTGGTACGTCGTTTGCCCTTCAACCACTTCGGTAGTCGTTTCGTCACCCCTGGTTAGTGTCAGTTTGTGACCGAAGTGAGGGTGGATTGGGTTGTCGACCTGAAGGGTTCCGTCGCTACCAGTGACAGTCAGCCAGGCGCCCCGCTCACAGTCTTCCATCGCGGTATGCACGTGACCGGTAACGCCCGAAGGGAACTCCAGATCGATGCTGGCCAAGACGTCAACATTGGGGCTCCCCTCAACCATGGTTGCCCCGACTACCTTCGGTTCAGATCCTGCACAGAACCTGGCCCACTGGACGGCATAACAGCCAAGGTCCATCAGGGCACCACCGGATAAGTCCCAGCTATGACGCACCGCATCCGAGCGCTTGATCGGGACGGTGAACGCTGCTTCGACCCGTCGCACCTCTCCGACGACCTCATCGTCCAAGAGTGCGCCGAGCCTCTCAGCCAACGGGTGATAGCGCCAGTGGAACGCCTCCATCAAGACAAGATTCTTCTCGGCAGCACTGGCCACCATTTCCTTCGCTTGTTCGGCGTTGGAAGCGAACGGCTTCTCGCACAACACATGCTTGCCCGCTTCAAGCGCGGCCATTGTCCACTGATGGTGAAGGCTGATTGGAAGTGGGTTATAGACCGCGTCCACTTCAGGGTCGTTCAGAACATCGGCATAGCTGGCATAGGTCTGGGATAAGCCAAACTCCGCCACCTGCTTGGCCGCCCGGTCTGGGTCACGGGCCGCAACTCCAATCACCTCGACCCCGTCCACATCATTGGCAGGATCGAACAAGGCTGGTTGCGATATTCGCGCTGCTCCAAGAACTCCGATTTTGATGGTCACGCCGCGCCTCCCCTTCGGAACTCGAACAGTCTAGGACCATCCACCCACATCTCTTCTGCATCCCAACAGATCAATATCAGCGACGCCTGGAGAAGTGCAAAGACACTGTCACATTCGAATCCACCGGCCAAGCTAGAGGGCCGCCTAGTCTTGGCAGTATCGCCTAACTCAAGGACCCAGGGTGCCTAAGACTCCCCCCATCTACGGACTCGATTTCCTCAGTTCCTCCGACGACGGATCAAAGAATCCAGATCAGCATCGTATTGTCGCCATTGGTCTCGCCACCGCTGGCGGTACCGAGCTCTACGATGGCGAGGAACACGAACTGCTAAGTCTGATCGATCGGCGACTGGGAATCCTGCCAACGGGAGTCGTTGCGACCTGGTTTGGTTCACTGATCGGCTTACCCCTCCTGCGCTCAAGGGCTGAAGCCCTGGAAGTAACCCTCCAGCTAAACATGACCGGCGACCGGCGCCGCAAGAACGAAGGGCCGCGAGAGCTAGGCCCGCCCGATCACCAGAGCCGCCCACAGCTTGCAAATTGGCGTGGCCACAATCATCTGGATCTAAGTCGGGTCCATACTGACCGGTCTGGCCGCCGCCTAAGTTCGTTGCGTCCGGGCAGTAATCGTGGTCACCAAATCTCCATCCCCGACGCCGATGAACTCGCAGGGAGGAACCCCGAACAGAATGCTCAACTCATACGCCAAATGACCGAGCGTCGTTGGCACCAATGCCGCAAACTGGTTGACCGTCTACCGGCAGCAGCCAACCCCGTCGGGGACCAGCAGTCGCCCCGAACTATCAATTTCTAGTAGCCGTCGGTAAGCAACCTTCCAGTTCTCCAGACTTTCTCGCTGGACAGGGCTACGATCACCGGCGATGCAACTTGAGCTTGGCCCCATCGCCGTCGAGGACGTGATCAGCTGGACACGGTTCGCCCGCCGCCTCATTTGTGAAATGAAGGTCGACCCAGCCGACCTTGCCGGCGTCGCCAGTCCCGACCTCTTGTCGGCCTGGGCAGACATGATCGACAATCTCGAACATCACGCGGCCAGCCAAGCCGCTCCACCAACTACGGCGACTACACCGGATACAGCAAGTTCACCTGAGATGTTTCGATGGACCGGGTTCATTGACGTCGAACTGGCGGAGTACCTCCTGCATGGATTGCACCGATGTGTGCATTCAGAGTCTCTCCTTTCCCGGATCACCCCGCAGGAGCGAACCAAGCAGGCCCCGTTCACTCTCCATCTGGTCCAGTCCTTTATTGATGGGTTGACCGCTGAGGGGCTCTGTCATCTACAATTGGTCGACCAGGTCCGTACAACGCTTGGGCAGCTTCTGGACCACTAGGGCTGGTCCGGTTCATCCGCCTTGGAGACCCGCGCTTGAGCGGACCAGGACGTCATGGACAATCGATCGCACAAGATCAGATGCGTCCGGGGCAAGAGTCACCGAGACGGTGTCGAACACCTCGGAGAGGGTGGGCTGAGTACGCAGTAGCCAGCGACTAAACGAGCCGTCGTCATACCATCTGGCTGCCCGCCGGAGTTGGCCACGTTGAGCCGAGCCCTCGACCACAACCTGGCGGGCAAGCATGCTGCGGATTCCGGACCAGCCGGTTCGCCAACTGTGCTCTGCATGACGGTCAATGCAGAAACCCTCAAGCTCGAACCGTGACAGGCCAGTGATCTCACCCAGTTCAATAGCCGGGTGAGACCAGACCACATCCTCAACCTCAAGAAGGCCGGGACTGGTGGCAAAACCATCATGTTGCAAGTCCAGCAACCACTGCAGAGCCCAATACCAGCCAGGATCGGCCTCAGGATCAGCAGTCGGCAGCCTGAGAGCACGCCGCAGGGCATCGGGTACTACCCCTTCGACGTTAGGGGCAACCAAGCGTTGCGCCCCGTTTTGCAAGACGTGTAGGGAGCCCTCACCCGACACCCGGACCAGGGCGACGGCCGTGGACTGAGGCCCCATCAGGTCCGTCATCGATTCGGACCGGACAGAACCAACTTCGCCACCGGGTGCAATCACCGCCAGGCCAGAGGTGTTTGCTTGCAGATCTAGCCCGAGTAGCCACTCCGCAGGGTGGGCGTTCATCGATATGAGGTCCTCCTCCTGAAGAGGTCGACCATCGAGCGGTAGTAGGGCGAGGTAGCAGTGCTGCGGCTCAAGGTCTTGCACAAGACCAACAAGCGAGAACGGAAGGGTTGAGAGATTCGGCGACATGGTGTTCCTCCAATTTGGATGAGTGAGGAGGGGCCGAAGCCGCCGATCGAACCATCATTGCGGCGGCCTCTGACAGTCATGACAACCTCTCGGCAATCAGGTCGCCTGCATTGCCTGTTCAATGCCGCCAATTCAGCCGCTATTCTCCGATTGTGACTTCCGGCCTTCCAGCGATCTATCCACTCGGCATTGTTGGTGCTGGCCAGATCGCCAGAATGACTCATCAAGCCGCGGTAAAGCTTGGAATTACGCCGCGGCTCTTGGCCGAAGACTTCGATGACTCTGCTGCCCTAGCCGCCCCGTCCCCCACCTACGGACACCCAGACTCACTTGCTTCCTTTGTTGAATCATGCGAGGTCGTGACCTTCGAACATGAACGTCTGGACCTTGGGCTGCTCACGCGCTTGGAGCAATCTGGCCACAAAATTCGCCCCGGTGCTCGAGTCATCCGAGCAGCGTTCGACAAGCTTCACCAGCGCAGGATTCTCCAAAACAAGGGCTTCTTGGTTCCTGCCTTCGCCGAATTGCGAGGACCGGATGATCTATTTGACTTCGCTTCGACCGTTGACTGGCCAATTGTTATCAAATCAGTTCGAACCGGGGCACTCGACGAACGCAATATCTGGATCGTCGAAACAGCAGCCGAAGGTTTGCGAGTCCTGGCCGAGAACAGCCATCGCCAACTCATGGCTGAGAGCTATCAGGCCATCATCAAAGAACTTGTGGTCCTGGTTGTTCGGCGACCAGGAGGGAATGCTCGCTGCTATCCAGTGGCCGAAGTCGTGCAATCAGACGGAGTATGCCAGGAAGTACGGGCACCAGCCGCCATTGGCCCCCGTGTTGCAACCGAGGCTAAAGAACTGGCGCTCCGATTGGCTGATGAACTGGAAGCGGTTGGCGTTCTCGCCGTTGAACTCTTGTTGACCACTGACGGCTTAGTTGTGAATGAGCTTGCAGCCAGGCCTCACAATGCTGGACACCTCACCATCGAGGGTGCTCCAACGTCCCAGTTCGAGAACCATGTACGTGCTGTGCTCGATCTTCCCCTTGGACCAACATGGGCACTGGCTCCAGCAATCGTGACCGTCAATGTTATTGGCGGCTACGAAGGCGTCGATCCCGCCAACCACCTTGCTGATGCATTGGCCGTCGAAGGGGCACATATCCATCTCTACGAAAAACGGCCCCGTCCGGGGCGAAAACTTGGCCATGTCACCGCAATTGGTGACGATCTCGATCAAGCCCGTGATATGGCTCGACGAGCCGAAGCGGCCCTACTTGGAAGGCGTCCCTGGTGACTGAATCCGTACTAACTGTTATTGACCATCCACTGGTTTCTCACAAGATCACCCTTTTGCGAGATGTCAAGACCGAACCGGGAGCCTTCCGCTCGCTGTGTAAGGAAATCACCCTGCTCATTGCCTATGAGGCACTGCGTGACCTACCAACCAGAACCGTCGAGGTTGAAACCCCAATCACGACAACCCAAGCCACCGCACTGCAAAGCCCAGCGCCCGCCATCGTTGGAATCTTGCGGGCAGGACTCATCATGGTCGACGCCATCCTCGAGCTTGTTCCTCACGGGCGAGTCGGCCATATCGGCATGTACCGAGATCCAGAAACCCACCAGCCAGTCCAATACTACGGCAAACTCCCCACCCGGATCGACGAGCGTGAGGTGATCCTGGTTGATCCAATGCTCGCCACCGGTGGCAGCGCCGTTGCCGCCATCGATCAGCTCAAGAAGGACGGGGCGACAAAGATACGCCTCCTGTCCATCATCGGCTGTCCCGAAGGTGTCAAAGCCGTTCACGACGCCCACCCCGACCTACCAATCACCCTGGCAGCGTTGGACGAACGGCTCAACGAGAACGCCTACATCGTGCCCGGCCTTGGCGATGCAGGTGACCGTATCTACGGAACCCTCTAATGTCTGACCAAGCAGACAAGCCGACGACTCAAAAGCACGACATTGATTGGGACCAGCTTCGAGCTACTGCTCTGGAAGCCTCCAAATCTGCCTATGCCCCCTATTCCAACTTCCACGTTGGTGCCGCTGCTCTCGTTGATGACGGGCGAATCATCACCGGGTGCAATGTGGAGAATGTGTCTTATGGCCTCGGTCTTTGTGCCGAATGCGGCCTAGTCTCAGCTCTTCACTCCAGCGGCGGAGGCCGCCTCATCGCGGTAGCAACAGTTTCCGGATCTGGTGAGCAGTGCACCCCTTGTGGACGTTGTCGCCAGCTCCTCTTGGAAAACGGTGGACCCGAATGTCTGGTCGACGGCGTCGACTCACCCCAAACCATGGCCCAACTCCTACCCGGTGGATTCGATACCGACCGGCTGGCGGAGGGTTAGCCAAGCCGACCACAGTTCACCAGCAACCCCCTTCACACTCAGTTCAACCGGACTAATCAGGAGATTCACATGGCAACCTGGGATGCAACAACGGTCATCATGCTCAAGCGGGACAAACAAACCCTGCCCGACGACGCCATTCGTTGGTTTATCCAGGCCTATACCGATGGCACCGTCGCTGATGAACAAGCCTCCGCCCTGGCCATGGCCGTATTCTTGAACGGTTTGAGTGGCGACGAGCTGGCTGTCTGGACCGAAGCCATGATCGACACGGGAGTCCGGGTCACCCACAGCGGGATCGGTCTTCCCCTCGTCGACAAGCACTCCACTGGGGGTGTCGGCGACAAGGTTTCACTGATCCTCTGCCCACTTATTGCCGCCCTCGGCGGCATGGTCATGCCCCAACTCGCTGGTCGCGGCCTTGGCCACACTGGTGGCACCATCGACAAGATGGAAGCCATTCCCGGCTGGCATCCTGAGATGGCTCCCGACGCGCTCAAGGCCGCCCTCTTGGACGTTGGTGCCGTGATAGCTGCCGCCTCCGGTGAGATCGCCCCCGCTGACAAGAAGCTCTATGCCTTGCGCGACACCACCGGAACGGTGGCCTCCATTCCGCTCATCGCCTCGTCCATCATGAGCAAGAAGATTGCTGGTGGAACCCAATACCTGGTGTTGGACGTCAAGGTTGGACGTGGCGCCTTCATGCAAACCGTGGAGGAAGCACGAGAACTGGCCGAAACCATGGTTGGGATCGGCAATCGGTCTGGCGTGAAGACCTCAGCCCTGCTGACCCGGATGGATCAGCCCCTCGGCCGCATGATTGGCAACACCCTGGAGGTCGATGAATCGGTCGCCACCCTGCAAGGAAACGGTCCCGAGGATCTGGTCGAGGTGACCGTCGCGTTGGCCCAAGAAATGATGGACCTAGCTGGGGTACCCGGTGACCCGGCAGCCATGCTGGCCTCGGGTGGAGCGATGGCTAAGTGGGACGCCATGGTGCGGGTCCAAGGCGGCGATCCCGATGCGCCGCGCGAGTACGCAGCCAACCGTCAAGAACTTCGGGCTCCCCGTGCCGGATTCGTGACTGACATGAATGCTCTCAGCATGGGACTGGCCTCCATGCGGTTGGGTGCTGGACGAGCCAGGAAGGAAGACACTGTCTCCTTTGGGGCTGGTATCGAGATCCTGAAGAAGCCGGGCGAACCGGTAGAAAAGGGAGAGCCCGTTCTTGCCTTGTTTGCCGATGAGGAATCCCGTTTTAGCGGGGCTGATGAACTTCTAGATGGCGCGATCCAATACGGATCCGAGGCGCCAGAGTCGCTTTCGCCCGTCATCGAACGAATCGCTTGAGTAAGAAGTACCAAAAAGGGCCAGATGCGCCAGTAGCCCCGGCACCGCCGGTTAGCCTGCGACATGGACCGAGCTACTGCTGACCTCATTGTCAAAGCCCCAAAAGTTCTTCTGCATGACCATTTGGATGGAGGGATGCGGCCAAGCACCGTGATCGAGTTGGCCCAAGAACAGGGCTACAAGGACCTACCGACAACCGACCCCGATGAGTTGGCTGCCTGGTTCACTCGTGGTGCCGATCGACGCAATCTCGAGCTCTACCTGGAAACCTTTGCCCATACTGTTGGCGTCACCCAAACCAAGGACGGCCTGATCCGGGCGGCAGCCGAAGCAGCCGAAGACCTCGACAATGATGGTGTTGTCTACGCCGAGGTGCGTTTTGCTCCCGAGCAGCACATTTCTCAGGGACTGACCCTGGATGAAGTAGTCGAAGCTGTCCAAGAAGGATTCCGTATCGGCTCGGAGGGCCGGACCATCACCGTCGGCACCCTCTGCTCGGCTATGCGTACCGCCGCCCACTCACTGGAGATTGCCGAATTGGCCATCCGCCACCGCGATAGTGGAGTTGTCGGGTTTGATATTGCCGGGGCTGAGGCCGGGTTCCCTCCCACCCGTCACCTGGCCGCATTCCAGCTGGCCATGCGCGAGAACTTCCACATCACCATCCACGCTGGTGAGGCATTCGGTTTGCCCTCCATTGCCGAGGCTCTGAACTATTGCGGGGCTGAACGACTGGGCCATGGTGTGCGAATCATGGACGACATCACCTTCAATCCAGATGGTCGAGCCGAACTTGGTCGCCTTGCCGCCTATGTGCGCGACTGTCGTATCCCACTGGAAATGTGCCCAACCTCCAATGTCAACACCGGTGCCGCTGACAGTGTTGAAGACCACCCAATTGGCGTCTTGCGAAAACTCCGCTTTCGAGTGACGGTCAATACCGACAATCGCCTGATGAGTGACGTCAAGCTCTCCGATGAGTTTATAAAACTCTTCGATGCCTTCGGATACGGCTGGAGCGACATGGAGTGGCTCACCCTTAACGCAATGAAGAGCGCATTCTGGCCTTTTGAGCAGCGGCTCAAGATCATCAATGAGATCATCAAACCCGGCTACGCCTCCCTTCGCGACTCGAACCTTTGAGCGAACCAGCCGTACAACTGCGCGGGCTGGTTAAACAATTCGACGAAAAGGTGGCGGTAGATCACCTGGACCTTGTCGTTCCACGCGGCAGCTTTTTCGGCCTAGTTGGTCCGAACGGTGCCGGGAAGTCCAGCACTCTCAAAATCAGTACGGGGCTGCTCCGGCCTGACGCAGGGACCGCACACGTCGACGGGCTTGACGTCTGGGACGATCCCAAAGCAGTGAAGGCTCGAATCGGGGTTGTGCCCGAAGAGCTCCGCCTGTTCGAACGCCTGACGGGACGGGAGCTACTGGAATACGTTGGTCTGCTTCGTGGCATTCCTCAGGCTGAGGCAATCCGCCGGTCATCTGACCTGTTGGAAATCCTCGATCTGAGCGAGGCAGCCGGTCGACTCGTTGTGGACTACTCGACGGGAATGCGGAAGAAGATCGCTCTCGCCGCCGCCGTGCTTCACCGTCCGACCGTCTTGTTCTTGGACGAACCATTCGAGTCCGTTGACCCCCTTTCGGTCCGTGTGCTTCGCGCCCTGCTGGAACAGATGGTGGCTGGCGGAGCGACCGTCATTTTCTCCAGTCATGTGATGGAAGTCGTTGAGGGCATCTGTGACCATGTTGCGGTCATGAATGCCGGTCGAATCGTTGCCGGTGGACCGGTCAAGACCTTGTGCGCTGATCGTCGGCTTGAAGACGTCTTCGTCGAAGCAGTTGGACTTCCCTCAACCACCGTCAACCTTGACTGGCTCCAGCCATAGGACCCCATGACCAGATCTGAGTCAATCAGTACCAAGGCATCAACAAGGAATCAAGATCGGCTACCAACTCCAGGGACGGCCACTATGGTCCGACTCTTTGTTCGTCTCAAGTTTCGTCTCCTCCGCAATGTTTTGCGTACCAATGGGCGTTGGGGCCTCGTCATGTTCACGGTGGCATCCCTTCTTGTTGGGCTCGCGGCCGGGCGCCTGGTGTACACCATGAGTGAGGTTTGGCGGTTTCAAGTCGGCCCCCTCATTGGTGGTTCTCTTGTTCTTGGCTGGCTGGTCGGGCCACTCCTTTTTGGCGCTAGTGACGAGACAATCGACACCACTCGCCTTGCCCTCTTCTCACTGGAATCACGACCGTTGGCTGCAGGCATGGCTGCGGCCAGCATTGTCGGCCCCGGCCCACTTGCCGCCGGTATCCCTCTTCTTGTCTTGGCTTTTCGCGGGCCGACGCTGGCTCACAAACTGTTTGGCGTCCTGGCAACTATCTTGACCCTGGCTTTGGCCACTACCAGCTCCCGCCTGGCCTTGACCTACCTGGGGGCTAGCTTGCGAAGTCGACGAAGCCGAGACTTTGCTACGGTCGCCGCTGGCCTGGTAGCCGGACTGGTCGGTGCAACCTTCCAGCTCCTCAACGTGTTTGGGGTAGACCTCACGGCCGAACACGTTGGCCAAGTGGCTGAAGTTGTACGCCTCACGCCGCTGGGGTGGGCCGGCGATGCAGTCGGTCGACTCTCAACCGGGGAGTTCGCCATTCCCGCGGTTGAGTTGGCGGCCACGTCAGCCCTGCTCGTTGTCATCTTGGGAGGTTGGGTAGATGTCCTGGAGAAAGCTCTAGCCAATGTTGCCGATTCTGACGTTGACACCATTTCTGGTGGGCACCTCCTGAAAGACTCAGCCAAGCACAGTCAGGACTCTCGACACCCGATCTTGGTTGTACTGGCCAAGGAGCGTCGCTATCTGAGCCGCCATCCCCGCTATCGAGTTCAGGTCGTTAGCCAGCTCATCGTGTTGGTAATCGGAGGCGCTCCATTTCTCAGCGCAATCATTGACCGCAACCCCGAGGCAGTGTTGTTCGGTTGCATACCAGGCCTGACGGCTGGGGTGACGGGATCAAACCTATTGGGGCCCGATGGCCGGGCCCTCTGGGCGGAGTTGTTGGCCACACCGTCATTTGCGCCCTTGCTGCGGGGCCGTTCGCTGCTATTTGCCATCCTGGGGTTTGGAGCGTCGGTCCTGGTGACTCTTGGCACCGCGGCCTGGACGGGAGGCTGGCGGTTTGCTCCTATTGCTATCACCGCCGCCATCGGTATGGCCCTCACCGGTTCGGGTGTCGGAGCGCTGACATCGACGCTGGCGCCGACGCCCCTGGCTGATGACGACTCGGCCAATCCGTTTGCCACCAGCTCCCCCGGTACGGGCTGTGTCAACGGAATCATCACTTTTGTTGGCGTCTTTGCTGGCCTACTGCTTGCAGTCCCGATCTTGTACGGGCTAGCCCAGTCCCGAGATTCGATAGTGGCAGGGATTGTGCTCAGCCTTTTCGCCCCAATCTATGGATTTGGCGTATGGCTGGCGGGAACCGCCATGGGGGCACGTCGAGCCGAGAAACGAGTTCCTGAACTGGTCAGCATCTTGTCGCACTCGCTCTAGCAACCACCCCACCCATGCCCTAGTTACTGGAAGGGTCTCGTGGATAGTGGGCAAAGCGGGCCATTTCTCCACCGTTTCTCCTCAGCACCTCAGCCCACAGTTTGGACGGGTCCACGTGAAAGACATCGTCCTTCGTCCCAGCAACCAGCCACCAGGCTCCCATGGCAAGCTCACCCTCCAGCTGGTTCGGGGCCCAGCCGGCATAGCCAGCAAAAACACGGATCCGCTCAATCCCATCGGCCTTGACGACGGGGACCTGTTGCTCAAGGTCAAGGCTCCGCAAGCCAAGAGCGAGTTCACCATCGTCAAAGGAACCGTCAGCCAAGACAACCATTGACCCTGCCTCCACCGGCCCTCCAGAGAAGATTGGTTCGCCTTCGGGAGCCATTGAGCCCCACTCGGAGAACGCATCAGCCATCAGCAATTCTGTCGGCCGGTTCAAGATGAGGCCAATTGCCCCGCCCTGGTCGTGCTCGACCAGCAAGGTGATCGTTCCGTTGAAGCTGTCATCGTGAAGAGCGGGCTTAGAAACCAGAAGCCGTCCTTCTAGGGTCACTGTCTAGCCCCTTTTGTCCAAGTCAAACATCAGTGTCACCGTACCGTGGGGGCTTGGGCAAGTTGCTGACGGTTAGAATGGGTTGATGCGCGCTCTCCCCAAAGCCAATGATGCCTGCTGGTGCGGCAGTGGCCAAAAATACAAACGCTGCCACAAGAACTCGATGCAACCAGTCCGGGCGGGCAAACAGACTCCGTTGCGGCCCGTGCCCGATTCTATTGCTCGCCCGATTTGGGCTGATGGCACCAGTGTCGAGCGTTGGGATGAGTCAAATGTGAAGTCAGCCGACGTCATCAAGAAGATGCGACACGCTGGCCGAGAAGCAGCTGACACCTTGGCTTCCTTAGGAACCGTTATTGCTCCCGGGGTCACCACCGAAGAGGTTGACGCATTTTGTCATAGTGAATCGATCCGCCGTGATGCCTATCCCAGTCCGCTGATGTACCCCGGTGGGTCAAACCCCTTTCCGAAGTCCCTTTGCACGTCGGTCAATGAAGTGATCTGTCACGGAATCCCCGATGATCGGCCGCTCCAAGATGGCGACATTCTCAACTGTGACGTCACCCTGTTCATCGATGGCGTGCATGGCGATACCAACGCGACCTTCTATGTCGGCCAGGTCGATCCTGTTTCTCAACGACTGGTGGAAGTCACTCGAGAATGCACCGCACGTGGCATTGCTGCTGCCGTCCCTGGGGCCCAGATCAACGCCATTGGTCGGGCCATTCAAGACCATGCAGAGGACAACGGCTACGGAGTGATTCGAGATTTTGTCGGACACGGAATTGGCGAGCAGTTCCATACCGATTTGCAGGTCTGTCACTATTTTCATCCCCAATTGACCGACATCATCGAGGTCGGCATGACCTTCACCGTCGAGCCGATGATCTCGGTTGGGTCATGGAAGGCCAAGATGTGGTCCGATGGTTGGACGGCAACAACTTCTGACCGCAGTCGGACCGCCCAGTTCGAGCACACCATCCTCATCACCGAAGATGGCCCCGAGATTCTTACGACCCCGAGCGAAACCGCTGGCCACCCCTATTGGGACCTCGCCGGCCTCGGCGTTTAGGGACCAGCGGTCTCAGCTACCTGACTAGGGCATCCAACCATGAGTGTGGATGAGGGCAAGTCGTTGTTTGCCCGAAGACCAGTCGAAGACAAAGTGGATTCGCTGCCAGTCAAAGGTGTCTCCATCTGCTCGCTTGTCAATGACGACTCGATGTAATTCGTCTGGGGCAAACCACATCACTCCGTCTGACATGCCCGTTCGAGCAATGTCATCGACCAGAGTCGTGGTGTCCGACCCAAGCAGGTCAAATCGTAGGAACTGGCGAAGCGGCCGATTGCAGTCAGCTCCACAATCATCAAAGCCAACATCAAACATCCGCCGCTCTTCCCATCCAGATCGTTGGGTGAGGGAGTTAGCAGGGATCCATGTCCACGGCGTCGGGGCATCGGCATAGACGCCAATCCCCGCAACCCACAACGCGCCTTCAGCCAGAAGAGGTTCTCCGGTTCCGCCAAGCACCCAGGCCACCAGCGAGTCGACCGACTCCACCATCCTTGCCTCTGATTCTTCGTCCAACTCCAAAGGCTGGGCCACCAGGAACCGAGCGTTGACCCAGCCATGTTCTCCGTCGGGAAGCTCGACGAGACGCCACCGACCATGACTGTTCTCATCGACCACTGTGGTGGCAGCAAACTGCCTGGACCAGGGAGAAAGTCGGCCAACAATGCTTGCGTTCGGGCCCGGTTGGCTGCGGACGTTCAAGACATCGTCCAACCCGACACCGATCACGGTCCAGACTAGTGACATGGCTGAAGACCGAGTCTTCTGCACAGGCGGCAAGGAGATCACTGAGGGCACTCCTTCCCACCATCCGACCTTGATCAGCGCCACCACCGGCTCATCCCAACTCGTGAATCTCACGCGAACGTCGACCTCGCCTAGGTGCGTCCCCTCCGAACCCAAGACCTCGAAGGGAGCACCACACATTGCCTGCTGGCAGTAGCGGCTCAGCAACAACGGCATACCCCACTGGATGCCATCACTCTCGCCATCGATACCGGGCAAGTAGAAGGTGTCGCCATTGTTCACGAAGTCACTTGCCAACTCATAGTCATACTCACCCAGAGCTTGAAGAAACCCAGCAACGAAGTCTTCCGCTTGTAGACGTCGGTCCGCCAACTCAGCCGGATCCACTTCCCAACTCTGTACCCGCACCTGATGTTGCGCTTGGCCCTGGTGAGTCAGCTCGTCCAGGTTGGCCGACTCATCACTCATCTGAACTCCTGGATCGAGATTGACTTCATCCAAGACCGTGGCTTGGCCATCAGAATCTGTGTCCGTAGCCCAGGTACAAGAGCTGACAACGAATGCCCCCGTCAGAACGAGCGCTAGGACCCTGGCAGTTCGCAAAGCAGGGAGGGTGTTCCACATGACAGTACCGACGCTTAAGGTCGCCGTTCGGTTGTCACGATCCACAAGGCCCAACAATGATGATTCTTGATGCTGGGGTCTTTCATCTGGCTGAGCGAAACCCACGTCGACTGGCTGCACTCCTGACGGAGCTCTCGGATGAAGACTTCGCGGCCAATGAGGCTGTCATGGCCCAAGTCTGGACGAACCCGGCACGCCAGGTTCCAATCACCCGCCTTCTCGCAAATCTCGGTGTGGATGTTTTGCCTCTTACCGACGGACGTTCCATCGGGGTACTCCTAGCCCAAACCGAAACGACTGATGTCGTCGATGCCAGCATCGCTGTCCTGGCCAGAAGCTGGAATCAGCCAGTCTTGACCACGGGTCCCGACGACCTCTCGGTGCTCGGAGCAATCACCATCACTCTGTGAGCTCCGCAGTCACACACCTAGTACAGGCCGAGCATGCGTCCGGAGAGGGCTAACACGGTGATGACGAGGACTGGTCTGATGACCTTCTCTCCCCCGTCAACGGCAATCTGCGAACCGACGTAACCACCGATGAAGGCTCCGGCTGAAAGCACTCCGGCGGGCCCCCATCGAACCTGGCCGCGGCTGATGAAAATGATCACGGCGATGACCGACACAACGACAACTACATAGATCTTGATGGAGTTGGCTGTAACGAGGTCATAGCCCGCCCGCGACAACACCAGCAGCATGATCAAGCCAACACCGGCCTGGATCGCGCCAGCATAGATCCCGATGCCAAAGAAGACAGTGGCGGTGACCCAGACCGGCCACGGTTCGGGAGCCTTCTTAGCCTTGGGCTTGAGAATGGCCAGGACGACCAGGGGAATCATGAGCAAACCAAAGGCCTTCTTGAAGATCTCATCGTTCAGGCCAGAAACGACCAGAGCTCCTATGAGTCCTCCGGCAGTGGCTGGAACCAGGATCGGAATCAGTTCCTTAGTGACCTTGTGCCCCCGCTTCCAGAACCCATAGCCAGAGCCAAGGGTCTGGATCAGAACAGCGATTCGATTGGTTCCGTTGGCCAACAATCCTTCGACCCCACCAAGGGCCAGCAATGGCACCGTGAGTAAGGAACCACCTCCCGCCATGGCGTTAACAACGCCAGCAAAAAGCCCTCCAGCAAAGATGAGTGCGGCCTCGCTCCAAGACATTTGAGGGACGCTACCCCGTTTCGGGGCGCTGGGGTGACAGAATCACACGATGCGTAGAGGCCTAGCAGGACTCATTCTCGGCTTGTCACTTGTTCTTGCCTCCGTGGCTTGGGCTGGTTTCGTGATGTCACGGACCGTTCTGGATCCTGGCCGATCCGAACGATTGGCTGATCAGGTATTTGAGAACGAACAGCTACGGGGAGCTCTCAGCGAACGTCTTGCCACGGGCTTGCAAGCCGTGATTCCCGGCGATATTCCCGTGCCCCCCGAGCTCTTGGAACAAGCCGCTGACCTGGCGCTTGATGATCCGGCCGTGCAAACACTGGTTCGGGATGGGATCGTTGCCACCCACAGGAACGCACTTGAAGGAAATTCCGAGCCTCTCACCCTTGATGCCAGCGCTCTTGGTATTGCCGGCCGTGATGCCCTCATCTCCTTGCGGCCCGAACTCGCCGCAGTCCTACCCGAGGTTCCCCCGGTCGAAGTTACCCTGCCAACGGGAAGGCTCAGCTTCCTCGGAACGATCAGGAACTTTGTCGAACGGTTCACCACGATCTGTGCTGCCCTGGCCCTGGTTGGCGCCTTGTCCGCATTGTTGTTGACCACGAATCGACCAGCAATCCTGCGGCGGGTGGCATTCTGGGCCTTTGGAGCAGCAGCCTTCTGGATGGTCGTCGGCTTTGGCGTGCCCTGGATGGCCAAGACACTTGCTCCCTCATCCGATGCCATCGTCGCCGCCATCATCGATGTGTTCTTTGGGGCAATGATTCCGCCAGCCATCGCCATGGCCGTTGTTGGCGCGGCCTTGTTTGGCGCATCACTTATCTGGTCAGCGGTTCCGACTGGCGATGACCGCCAACCGGCTGTTACTCCTGTTGCTCGTCAGCAACAGAGCTACCCCCAGCAGGGTCGACGTCAGCAACCGGACCGACGGACCATCGCCGGTTCTTCCTCCAACATCCGACCTGCCAGCCACGACCCCAGTCAGAGCATTCCCCAGCAGCGTGCGCCCCAGCGCCAACCGCCACAACACCAACCGCCCCAACAGGTCCCGCAGCCGGCTGATCCCACTATGGTTCAGGGGTACTCGACCCCGTATCAATCCGAACCACAGCAGTTCGGGACACAGCAGTTCGGGACAACCGGCGAGAGCTTGGCCGTGCCTGACCCTTGGGACGCAACTCGGCCCCAACCAATGCAGCCGGACAAGCCAAAACCGCAATGGGTCGATGGCGTCGGATACGTCGACCCTGAGCCGCCGTCCTAGCTAACGTTCTTGCCAGAATACAACTAGCCGATTCGAGAAACGACACCCAACTCAGTTGCGTTTTCAGTCGGTTCAGCATACCCTACCCCCCTATGGCAGGTTACTCAATAAGCAAAGACGACTACATCAAGCGTCTTCGGCGAATCGAAGGTCAGGTACGCGGCCTGCAACGCATGATTGACGAAGACACCTATTGCATTGACGTCCTAACCCAAATCTCCTCCACAACCAAAGCCTTGCAAAAGGTCGGCCTTGGTCTCCTGGACGAACACCTCCACCATTGTGTCAAGGCCGCCGTCGCTGAATCTGACGAAGCGGGCAATGAGAAACTTGACGAGGCAATGGTGGCTATCGAACGGCTGATGAAATCATGACTTCCACCACAACCACCGACAAACTCGACGCAACCAACCTGGTCGAGATCCAGCTGCCAGTCGAGGGCATGACCTGCGCTTCATGCGCGTCTCGCATCGCTCGCTCCCTCAACAAGATGGACACCGTCGGCGACGCCGAGGTCAACCTGGCTGCGGCGGAAGCGACAATCCGTTTCGATCCCGCAACCATGGACGCAAAAACGGCAACCCAGACCTTCACCGACCAGATCGAAAAGCTGGGGTACCACGTACCCGAACATGTTGACTTCGACGGCGAACAACGCGGCCTGGGTCAACGGTCAGCCATGGGACTCGCTCTTGCCGTCCCCGCCATGATCATCTCCATGATTCCCGCCTTCCACTTCGACGGATGGCGCTGGTTTGTTCTCGTTCTTGCCACACCGGTTGTGGCCTATGTCGGCTGGCCCTTCCACCGAAAAGCCGTAGCCGGAGCGCGCCAAGGAGCCCTCGGCATGGATGCCCTGGTGTCACTTGGCAGCGGCGTCGCCCTCATCTGGTCACTCATCATCGTGATTGGCGGATTCGATGACGACATCCACTTTGGTGCCGCCGCACTCATCGTCGCCCTCATCACCCTCGGCAAATGGCTGGAGGCCAAAGCCAAGGGATCCGCTCGAGATGCCATCGCCGCTCTCGCTGACCTGAGTGCTGACACCGCCGAGCTCGAAGATGGCACCATCATCCCCGCTTCCCAACTTGAAGTTGGGGCACGCTTTGTGGTGCGAACCGGCGCCAGCATTGCCACCGACGGCATCGTCGTTAGTGGTGACGGAGCAGTCGATACCTCCATGATCACCGGTGAACCGGTACCGGTAACCGTTACTGTCGGCGATGAAGTCGTCGGTGCAACCGTGTCGAAGTCGGGCTACTTCGTGGTTGAAGCCAACCGAGTTGGTGCCGACACCACCCTGGCCCAAATCGGCAAACTTGTGGCCAAGGCCCAAGGAGCCCAAGCACCGATCCAACGGCTGGCCGACAAGGTCTCTGCCATCTTCGTTCCCATCATCATCGCCATCGCCATCGCCACCTTCTTGGGCTGGTTGGCCACCGGACATTCCCTGGCTGACGCCATCCGCCCAACCGTGGCTGTTCTGGTTATCGCCTGCCCATGTGCCCTTGGGCTGGCAACTCCAATGGCCATCATGGTCGGAACAGGCAGAGGCGCTCAGCTTGGAATCCTCATCAAGGGTGGTGAGGTTCTCGAAGCCGCTCACGATGTCGACACCATTGTTCTGGACAAGACCGGGACCGTAACCGAAGGCAAGATGCAGGTTGTCCAGGTCTCCGGCGTCGATTCCAAGCCAACCAATATTGCCGAGCGGCTCCAGACCCTTTCGGCCACTGCTGCGCTCGAAGCCCGCTCTGACCACCCAATCGCTCGAGCCATTGTGTCCTACGTCGAGGCCTTGGCATCAAGCCTGGATACCGAGCCTTCCGATACACCAATCGAAAACTTCGAGGAACGTCCTGGCTTTGGTGTGGTTGGTACCGTAACCACCCGGCCCGATGCCACTGTTGAGTTTGGTGTTGGCCGCGCCAAACTATTCGATTCCATTCCAACCAATCTGGCCACCCAAGCAGCTGAGGCCGAAGCCAAGGGCGGCACTGTTATCTATGCCGGCCCAATCGAACAAGCCGAGCTGATCCTCAGCGTTGCCGACACCATTCGACCAACCAGCCGCTTGGCCATTGTTGAGCTCAAGGAACTCGGCCTGGACACCGTCTTGCTCACCGGCGACAACGCAACCACCGCAAATGCAATTGCCGAGACCGTTGGCATCTCTACGGTCATCGCCGAAGTCTTCCCCGAAGACAAGGACAACGAGATCGCCAAGCTGCAAGAGCAGGGCCACAAGGTGGCTATGGTCGGCGATGGCATCAACGATGCCCCTGCTCTGGCCCGCTCCGACCTCGGTATTGCCATGGGAACGGGTACCGCCGTGGCCCGGGATGCAGCAGACCTCACGCTCGTGAGTGCCGACTTGCTAGCCGCCGTCGACGCCGTACGGCTTGCTCGGCGGACCTTCGCCACCATTCGGGGCAACCTATTCTGGGCCTTCGCCTACAATGTTGCCGCCGTCCCCATCGCCGTTTCTGGCCGCCTCAACCCAGCCGTTGCTGCCGCCGCGATGACCTTCTCCTCGCTCTTTGTTGTCACCAACTCTCTGCGCCTCCGTGGCTTCAAATCCATCCGCAAGGAAAGCGGCCAGGCCCAACCACTGGCCGCAACCGCATCCGATCCCGATTCAATGTCAACCCAATCAATACAAACCCAGGAGGTTTCTTCATGACCGTTACCTATTCCGTGCCAACCATCACCTGCGGACACTGCAAGTCAGCAATCGAAGGTGAAGTCAGCCAGGTGGCCGGCGTCGACTCGGTTGTAGTTGATATCGAAGGCAAGTCCGTTGCTGTCGTTGGTGGCGAAGATGCAGCTATTCGAGCCGCCATTGACGAGGCCGGATTCGACATCGCCGACGAATAGGCGTTTGGGTGCCGCTCATCGAACTGGCCAGCTGGTAGCCCGCCCAGGCTCTCTCAGGCCAATTGTTTGACGGCGTGGATCTCCCCGTCCTCGATCTTGCCCGATGGCTCATAGCCTCGGGCAAGATATATCGGTCCCGGTGAGCCTGGTCCCTCGGACCATGAGACCTCGATGGCAGCCGCGCCCTGTCCCCTACACCACTGCTCGAATAGGTCAAGGGCGGCCGAGCCAATACCCCGTTGCTGATGCATCCGATCGATCAAGAACCGCCACAAGTATGGGTTGGCATGGTGTTCAGTCGTCTCCGACGCCATGATGAAGCCAACTATTTCCCCATCAGCCTCAATGGCCCTGTACCAAGGAACGAGGGTGCCTCCATTCTCCACTGGGGGCACCAGAGCGTCCCGGAAGTTGCCGAGCATCGTTGAGACAAAGCGTTCCTGAGACTTGTGAGTGACAAGATTGCCAACCGTCCGCCGATTATCGACGGTCACGGGCACCAACTCAACTCGCTCCGGGCGGAGCCGGACACGGTTGCACCAGGCCTCCCAGTCGGGTCGGGGCATGCCGTACAAGATGTCATCGGAACATTCGTCACCAACCCAGAATGACTGGCGGGTCAGACCCTCATACACCAAGCCACATGCCTCCATGACGCGAAGCGATGCTGGGTTGTCTGGGTGTGCCGATGACTCGATCCGGGTGACTCCAAACTCGTCGAACAGGTACCGAATCATGGCCTCGGTGGCTTCGGTGGCGTAGCCGCGTCCCCAATAGTCAGGATGGAACGTGTAGCCAACTAGCCCACTGCGGCCGCCCCAAGTGATTTCCACAGCAAGGTCCCCGAGAATTCGTTCCGGCTGCTGCGCATCAACAACGGTGAGGGACCAGCCCTTGTCATCTGTCGGGCCATCCATGGCCTCAAGCTCGGACATCCTGCGTTCAGCCCGTTCCAGTGTGTAGGGCATCTCCCAGTCTTGGTAGAGGGCGACTTCGGGCAGATTGCAGCGCTCGAAGGCGGCTTGCGCGTCGCTAAGCCGACATCGGCGCAGGATCAGTCGCTCGGTATGGATTGGTTCAAAGGCCACAGTCGCCGACCGTAGTCGACGAAGCTCATTCTCCTTGAGAGTTTCTCAAGCCATCTGGTCGTACTTCAAGCCAGCTGGTCGTACTTCAAGCCAGCTGGTCGTCAATCCAAGCCAAGACCTCAGCCCGGACCTCGGCCTGCTCAGGCTCATTCAGCGTCTCGTGGCGCAAACCATCCCACACCCGCCGCGTCACATTGGACAACTGCCCCAACGGTTCTGAGGACGCAGTCGGCACCAGATTGTCACTCCCACCGTGAAAAACGTAAGTCGGCAAGGTGATTCGGTGGATGGCGGCCGATGTCTTCTTCATGGTGCTCAGAACGGCGTGGCCGAGCCCGGCCGTCGACCCGGCAATGACCAGCGGGTCATTCACGTAGGCCTCCTGCACCGCAACATCACGACTCAGCAACTCGCCGTCAATCGTTGACTTGATAAACACCTTGGGCAGTACCCGACCAAGGAGTGGCGCCATGACACGCTGCCACAACGGAATCTCAGCCGACAAGGCCGGGGCACTCAGAATGGCAAGATCAGGACTAGGACGGCTGGACACCAGGTAGGTGGCACAAATCAGTCCGCCCAGCGAATGCCCCATGAGGATCACCGGGACGCCAAGCTCGTGGCGTTGCGCCAACAGGTCCTCAACATCATCCAAGAATTCGTCAAAACTATTGACGAAAGCGCGGCGCCCCCCGGACTGACCGAAACCTCGATTGTCGAATGACAAAACATCAATGCCTTGGCTGGCCAGGTAAGAACCCAGTTTCTCATAGCGGCCACAATGCTCGCCAATACCGTGTACCAGTAGCAAGGCCGCTCGGGGATTCTCGGCCTGCCAATGGCGCCGCAGTTGGGTTAGTCCGTCTCTCGTAGAGGACAATTCAGAGGTCGAGGCAAAATCAGTCACCCAATGATGCTATCTCCACCGGTTCCATAGGCCAGAATGGGACGATGCCAAGAGGCCCTCTTTCCATTGCCACCGGTGGCGCTCTCGGAGTACTCATTCGCTGGGTGCTCCTGGACCTGGTAGGCACGCGCTCGACAATCGCGGTGCTAGGTCTCAATATTGTGGGCTCCGTTATTGTCGGAGTGCTAGTCGGCCGAGGCCGGACCAATGGCCCTATCTGGTCCTTCGGCGCCCTGGGTTTCTGCGGTGGGCTCACCACCTTCTCCAGCTTTGCTCTCAACACCGCGAGATACCTCGACAATGGTGACCTTTCCCGAGCTCTTGGGCTGACAACATCTACTGTGCTGCTAGCGATTATTGCGGCCCAAGTTGGTTACCGCGTCGGCCGAAGAACTCTGCCAGCGACCACCCAAGCCCCCGGCGGGGCCCTCGACAAGAGAAGTAAAGGATTGGGAGGCGCATGAGCACGGGACTATTCCTGCTCCTGCTGGTCGCGGGTGCACTCGGCGCCATCGCCCGGACCTCACTCGGGCAACGCTTCAATCGGCTGATTGCCCTGGGAACCCTGGTGGCCAACGTGACAGCTTGTCTCGTGCTCGGAGCAGCCAGTGGATGGTTAGAGGCTGGACATTGGCAAGGCGAAGAAATCTGGAACGACCCAGCCGCCATCGCCCTTCAGATTGGGCTCTTAGGGTCGCTCTCCACCTGGTCTTCCTTGGCCAATGACATCGCTACCCATATACGAGCCAAGCAAACCAGTGAAGCCCTAATCAGCCTGGGACTCAACCTAGTCCTCGGCATCGGGGCCGCTTGGATTGGGCTCAGCGTGGCCCACGCGTTCGGGTGACGGCTGCCCTCCCGACCACGATGGGGGGTCAGTCAGCTATTCGTTCCCGTTGAATGAGGCCCGAACCTGCTCACAGTCAACGGTGATCTCGCCGACGATCTCTTCGGTATCGGGGACAACGATCCGCACATAGCCCTCTATCAGTTCGGGGTCATCAAGACATTGTTGCTCGGCGTAGCCAACAGCCACCCTGTTCTGAGACTCGTTTGGGTTAGCGGGGTCCAGAACATCTGGGATAGTGCTGGACGCCACAGCGGGCACTGATGTGGAGTTCAGATCGATCGGGACGGCCGTCTCGCCGGTACAAGCTGTTGCCAAGACAATAATGATGACGGCAAGACTGAACTGCCATTTCACCCCGCCACGCGGCGGCCAAACCCTAGAGGAAGGGGCAAAAAATGCCGTTCTGGTCAGCTCGGTACCCACTCGGCCAACGGTAGCCGCCAGCCGCTAGGGTTCGTCGTCGTGCCGTCCAGCGATCAAGACCTCGAGCCCCTTCCTCGCAGGGTTGTCCTTGGCCTCTCGGTTGGTCACGGAGGCATGTCGATCCTCATCAACCTCCTTGGCATCTTGTTGGTGTTCTTCTATCTACCGCCCGAGTCCGCTGGGCTACCCCAGCTCGTCACCGACAAGACGTTCTTTGTCGTTCTCAATGCCATCGTCGTCATTGCTGCCGCTGGACGGCTTAGCGATGCCATCAGTGACCCATTGATTGCCATCCTCTCCGATCGTTCTAACCACAAGTTGGGGCGTCGCATCCCCTTCATGCGGCTAGGAGCAATCCCGGCCGCCGTTGCTACCTTCTTGATGTTTACTCCACCGGTCGGCTCAGAAAGCGGTTGGAACATCCTCTGGCTTCTCGCCATCCAGATCGTGCTCTACACCGCGCTCACCGCCTATGTCACCCCAGCCTTCTCACTGGTTGCCGACCTTGGGCGTACCGCCAACGAACGACTGGATCTGGCAACCTGGACGTCGGTGTTCTGGGGCCTAGGCATTGTCGTTGCCGCCATGACTCCCTTCCTGTCGGCCATGTTGGAGAAGACAGGACTAAGCACCATTCGTTCCTGGCAGGTTTCGGTAGGCATGGTCTGCGTCGTCGCCATTGTGGCCATGCTGGTCCCAACCATCACCATCGATGAACCCCGCTGGGCCCGATCTCAACCTAGCGTCGTGCCCTTCCGCCAAGCCGCTTCAACCGTCCTCGGGAACCAGTTCTTTCGCTACTATCTGGCGGCGGACTTCGCCTACTTCTCCGGCTTGATGATTATCCAAACGGGCTTGCTCTACTACGTCACGGTCCTGCTCGAACTCAACGAGGTACTAACTGCACCGCTCCTTTTACTTATGGTGATTGCCTCAATGGGGCTCTACCCCATTGTCAACAGGACAGCGAAGCAGCGAAGTGGCAAACAGCTGGTGATCTTTGCCTTTCTAGTCTCATCCATCGACTTTCTCGGAGTCATTTTCCTCGGCCAGTACCCCGTCCCAAACTGGGCCCAGGCCATCGGGGTCATACTGATCTTCTCCATCCCGTTCGCCATCTTGAGTGTGCTGCCCCAGTGGATCTTGTCCGACATTGCCGAGCATGCATCCCAAACCAGCGGCGACTCCATGGCGGCCATGTTCTTCGCCGCTCGGACCTCAATCCAGAAGATCAGTCAAACCGTTGGTGTCATCCTCTTTGCCCTCTTGACCTCATTTGGTCGCGATGTCGGCGATGACCTCGGCATCCGTCTATCGGGTGCGGCCGGTGTTGTGCTCTATTTCTCCGCCGCCATGCTGTTCCGCGGCTACGACGAGGACAAGCTCAAGAGTGAGCTGGCCGACACCACCCCAGTGACTGAGGCCTAACGCATCGAGGCGCACCGGCGCCTCGGCCATCAACCCTGCACCAGTGCTCAGAGCACAGAGACCCGGATGTAGTCAACCTCCAGGGTGGCAGGAAGAGCAAGGGGGTTCAGTGCCCCGGGGTTTCCACCCAACGCAAGGTTGATTCGAAGCTCGGTCATGGTCTGGTCAAATGGCGCCGGGTAACCCTGCAAGGTCGGGGCATCAGTGACCCGATGGGTCTCGACCCCGTCCATATACCAGACCAAGACTCCGTCGTGTCCATAGTCGAACCGAAACTCGTGCCAATCATCGGAGAACCGTTGGCCAAAGACCTCGCGAGACTTCTTGTCATGGTTTCCGGTCGAGTCAGCAAAGTGGATTCCGTAGGCAACTCGATCTGGCGAGTTGGCAGTCATGACCTCAAAGCCATCCCATTCGCCACCCTTTGGCCACTTTCCTCCCGCCCATGACGAGGACCAAACCGCAGGCCACAAGCCTTCCTGGTTGGTGTCATCGGCCGGGGTGAGCTTGACCTTCCATTCGATGGACTGGCCGGGCGAGAGGGTCAAGGCCTGGGTCCGCAGCATCCCCGAAGTTTGGGCTCTGGTCTGGCCATTGGGGCACTGCACCGACCGGTTCTCGGCCCGCAACACAAGACTGCCACCTTCAACCGAGACCTGATCGGGGGTATAGCACTGCAACTCATTGTTGCCGTCGCCAAATGTCGAATGTTCGACATTCCAAATCGAAGGATCCAGGGTGTCAAAGTCTTCTGACCAAACAAGGTCTCCGAGCGGAGGCAACACGGGCAGGGTCGAGCTTGGTTGGGAGGATGGTGTCTCAACGGGCAAGCAGTTCGTTTGGTCAGCTTCGGGCGCATCACAACTCACCGGTTCGGACTCTTCCTGATTGCTGACTCGTCCCGCCATCACGACACCCAGACCAAGGCCAGCGATTACGGCCGCGAGAATAACAAAGGACCAGCCACGAGATTGGCTCGCTTCTGGCAGCTCGGGCTGCTCCTCGACTTCGCTCACCAACGGTTCGCTCACCAACACTGTTTACACCAGATTAGTACCCGATCGGATGAGGCCATAAGCCCAAAATCCACCGGGTAAGGCGACCTGGCCAGCTTTCGCCGGTAAATAATCAACAAAGCCGCTGTCACCAGGCGGTGACAGCGGCTATTGGTAGTACCCCGTACGGGATTTGAACCCGTGTTACCGGCATGAGAAGCCGGCGTCCTAGGCCGGGCTAGACGAACGGGGCTCGGCCGAGCGAGTTTAGCCAGC
>VAPK011111543.1_pt1 | contig 25176 bp, 22 predicted proteins | sample 3395031 | NCBI WGS metagenome assembly VAPK01 (sample SAMN08290443, study PRJNA428436) | hydrothermal vent metagenome | isolation source: Deep-sea hydrothermal vent chimney 1 | place: Pacific Ocean: Juan De Fuca Ridge
AAAAGCATGATTAAGAGCTTCTGTCATATCCTTGGTTTTACGCTATTAAATTTGAAAATTATTGGTGGGATGGTCGAATTTGTTATGGTTTTTACGTAACTTTAAAGAAAAAATAAAGTTTTCATGTGCACAGCCCGCTTTCAGAGTGCCCTTTTATGGGAAAAGCTGGCGGATCAACAGGTACGTTGTTTTGCCTGTGCACATTTTTGTACCATCCGGCCTGAGCATTTCGGCCTGTGCGGAGTACGCAAGAACATTGCGGGGAAGCTCTACTCCAATGTTTATGAACATCCTGTGGCTGTCCACTCCGACCCCATCGAAAAGAAACCCTTGTTCCATTTTCTTCCCGGAAGCAGAACCTTATCGCTTGGCACCGCAGGATGTAATTTCCGGTGTGACTTTTGTCAAAACTATGATATCAGCCAGATGCGTGGCAAACAGGTTGTTGGCGATTATTTAAGTGTTAAGGATGCAGTGGATATTGCTGGGCATCAAGGATGCCAATCCATGGCTTATACCTATAACGAACCTGTGGTTTTTATTGAATATGTGCTGGATGTGGCTACTGAAGCCAAAAAGAGAGGATTGAAAAATGTGTATATCAGTAACGGGTTCGAAAGTGAAGAAACGATGAAACTTCTGGCCACTAACATCGATGCCATGAATATTGATTTGAAATCATTTTCAGACAAATTTTACAAAAGGCTTTGTAAAGGGAGGCTGGAGCCTGTATTAAAAACAATTCGTTTGGCTTACAAAATTGGTATTTGGATTGAGTTGACAACCCTTCTCATACCGGAAGAAAATGATTCTGAAGAGGAAATCAGATCCATAGCCAGATTTATCGCGTCTTTGTCCAAAAACATTCCGTGGCATTTGTCACGCTTTTTCCCAACCTACGAAATGACCCATACGTTGCCCACCTCCATAGAAAAACTTAAAAGAGCCCGTGAAATCGGATTAGAAGAAGGGCTTCGCTATGTTTATACAGGCAATACGCCCATAGAAACTAATATTACAAATTGCTCAAAATGTGGGAAAAAACTTATTGGCAGAAACATATACGAGCTCATGCAAATCAACCTGGAAGCAGGGCATTGCTTAAATTGCGGGCATAAACTCCCGGGCGTTTTTGAATAAAATTTCTAAATCATGGCTTCTCATCTTTCATTAACGGACGTAGAAAAAAAACAACTTCTTGCTATTGCAAGAAATGCCATTAAATGTTGTTTTGAATCCCATAGCAACCAAAATCCAATATTTCCTGCTAAAGTCAATTTGCCGGATTGTGAGAAAATCCTTTTTAACAAATACTCAGATCAGGATATTCCAGCTCTCCGGGAAACACTGACATGCTTTGTAACGTTATATAATTTGGAAGACGGCAACCGGCACCTTCGAGGCTGTATCGGGACCATAGAGGCTAGAAGCGGTGAGACCTTGTTGGGAAACCTGATTAGCAACAGCATGTTAGCGGCTTTCAGAGACAGTCGCTTCAAGCCCCTTCAGGAAAAGGAGCTTGCTACAACACTCATAGAAATCAGCATTCTTTCACAACCGGAACCCATCTCATTTGAAACTACAAAAGATCTTTTTGAAATGATCAAAGGCAAAGGAGTAGTTTTACAATCAGGAGTTTACAGGGCTACTTTTCTACCACAGGTCTGGGAACAAATCAGTGAGCCTGAAGATTTTCTCATGCTCCTGGCGAGAAAAGCAGGTATCTTTTCCAGAGATTATCTTAACGCTTCTTATGAAATTTATGATGTACTGTCTTTTGAAGACATTGATAGTGAGTAGTAATTGGTGAGTGTGGAATAGACAGCTTAAAACCAGAAACTTCCGTAACCTACAACGGAGGTTGTGTCACCAAAAGCATCTGCCGAACTGCTGTAATCGATCAGGTGAGCAGACAGATTCATTTCATGCATCAGTGAGAATACAATTCTTAAAGGATTTATTCCACAAGCATCAATTTGAGTTTCATCCGCAGACTCAATTGCGGCAATGGACTTTGCATCTATGACTCTTGACTGCTCCAACGAATTATAATGACTTAAATCAGTACTGATGATCAGGAAATAATTCTCTTCCATCAGATGACGGGCATAATCCATCGCCAAACTTTTTGTCATTTCTCCCACCATCAGAGGCAATACACGCGACGATGGAGAAAAATAAAGAATAAAAGGCATTTGTACTTCCAAAGAATGTTCCTTGGCGTGAATACTTTGGTTCGCTTCAAAATAATCATCTTTTATAATAGGGCAATCTCCAAGCGGAGTCTTCCAAAGTTCATGATCATCGGCCAAAGCACCCTCAAAAAACTGCCGGTGTGAAGGTCCTATGAGTGCTATATTTTCCGATTTGCATTCTTTCAGCAACTGATAAGCTAAAAAAGCCGTTTTACCCGAATAAGCCCATCCGGCATGTGGAACTATCAATCCGTGAATCTCGGTGAAGTCAAAAGATTCATAAAAACCGGCAGGCGAATCTTTAAAATTGTGATTAAATTCACGCAATAGCCCCAATACCGCAACTTTATCAGCCGGATAAAAACTACCGGCAAAAGCCGGCTCCCTGACTTTAGCTTTACCGAATTGCATTTTGTCAATTTAATGTACTAAATTACACATAATTTCAGTAAATAGTATCTGTTATTTAGAATCAAACAAAATTATTTAGGAAAAATAAGGCTTAAAAGCCAGCGAAATATTATTTTTGCAAATAATATTAAATGTCAGAAAATGAAATGAGCATAAATAAATTTAATCATTTACATAATAACCGCAATGATTAAATTTTTTATGCAAATTCCTGAATGTGAAGAATTTTTTATTTTCTTTATTTTCAACAAAATATAAAATTTAAACAGATGAAATATGAAATATTAGTATTAGGAAGTGGCCCCGGAGGTTACGTAGCCGCCATCAGGGCATCGCAACTCGGTAAAAAAGTGGGTGTTATTGAAAAAGCTGAAATAGGCGGTATCTGCCTGAACTGGGGTTGTATTCCAACCAAAGCACTGCTGAAAAGCGCCCAAGTATTTAATTATGCTCAGCACGCTACTGATTACGGCGTTAAAATTGATGGTTCTGTAACTCCCGAGTTGAGCCAGATGGTGAAAAGAAGTCGTGATGTGGCTGACGGCATGAGTAAAGGAGTGCAGTTTCTTTTCAAAAAAAATAAAATTGAAATAATCCAGGGTTTTGGAAAACTGAAACCCGGAAAGAAAGTTGAAGTGACCGGCGCTGACGGTAAAAAAAACGATTATGAAGCCGATCAAATTATCATCGCCACGGGAGCACGCTCTCGTGAATTACCCAACCTGCCTCAGGATGGCAAGAAAATCATCGGCTATCGCCAGGCCATGACCCTTGAAAAACTTCCCAAAAGTATAGTTGTTGTAGGTTCAGGAGCCATAGGTTCTGAATTTGCCTATTTCTATAACTCATTGGGAGTGGAAGTTACACTGGTTGAGTTCCTGCCCAACGTAGTTCCGCTGGAAGATGAAGAAGTGAGCAAACAATTGGCTCGCTCCTTTAAAAAAGGCAAAATGAAAATCATGCTTGATTCGTCCGTGGAAAAGGTTGACACCAAAGGCAGAACCTGTAAAGTGAGCATCAAGACGAAAAAGGGGATGGTGGAAGTTGAAGCAGATATCGTTTTGTCAGCTGTTGGGATTGCCACAAATCTGGAAGGCATTGGCCTTGAAGATGTTGGCATTAAAGCCGAAAAAGGAAAGGTTGTTGTTGATGAATTCTACCAAACCAATGTTCCCGGATATTACGCTATTGGCGATATCGTTCACGGACCTGCTTTGGCTCATGTGGCTTCCCACGAGGGAATTACCTGCGTGGAAAAAATTGCCGGACTTGATGTTGAGCCGCTGGATTATGGAAATATCCCTGCTTGTACTTACACCAGCCCGGAAGTGGCCAGCGTGGGCATGACGGAAATAGCCGCCAAAGAAGCCGGTTTTGAAATCAAAGTCGGGAAATTCCCGTTTACGGCTTCGGGGAAAGCCAGTGCAGCTGGAAAAAAAGACGGATTTGTGAAAGTGATCTTCGATGCCAAATATGGTGAATGGTTGGGTTGCCACATGATTGGTGAAAATGTTACCGAGATGATCGCAGAAGTGGTCGTTGCCCGGAAACTGGAGACCACAGGTCATGAGATCATCAATGCCGTACATCCGCATCCTACTATGTCAGAAGCCATTATGGAAGCTGTCGCAGATGCTTACGGCGAAGTCATCCATTTGTAGAGAATCACATACTAAAAAAGAAATCCGGGAGTTTTTGCTTCTGGATTTTTTTTATGATTTATTGTTGTTAGTCAACCGAAATACTATTATCAATCCTGTCCTTATCGCTTTTGAAAGTATATTGAAATTAAGTATGAGATTGCTGCCTATCGGTAGACAGGCTTCTCCGCTTTGAAGCGGATCGCAATGACGCATACTCTTACAGGAACTTCAGTTCATCTTCCGCATTTTTAATACGTTCCGGGCTTCCCAAATCATACCAACGGGAATTGCTATCAACCCAGCCGCAAACAGGAAAACGGGAAGCCATCTCCAACCAGACGTTAATGATAGAAAAAGCTCCTTTAAAACGAATATTTTCAGCAAAACCAGGACATACGACATAAATCCCGCTGTATGCCAGGCTCAATGTTCCTTCTACCGGTTTTTCAGTCCATCTTTTTTCACCGGTTTGCCGGTTTTCCCAACCTTTCAGTTTCAAATCCTGATCAAAGAGAAGTTTCCGGCTGGTTTCCCTTTCACGAACCACCAAAGTTACAATGGATTGTTTTTGACGATGAAATTCTATCAGTTTCTTAAAATCTATATCTAAGTAAACATCCACATTGTGAATTAATACCGGCTCACTCCCCTGGAAGAAGTCTTTGGCAAAAGCAATTGCCCCGCCGGTGTCGAGCAATGCTTCCTTTTCATGCGAAAAACGGATATCTATACTAAAAGATTGGTGATCTTCCACAAATTGTATAATCTGCTCCGCATAATGATGCACATTGATGAGAATGTGGTCAAAACCCTGTTCTTTCAACCTCAGGATCAGGCTTTCAAGCATGGGCTTTCCGGCAAAAGAAACCAACGCTTTCGGTTTATCATTCGTCAAATCTCCCAAACGGGTTCCCAGGCCTGCTGCCAAAATCATTGCTTTCATATACAATCGCTTATTCCTGTTCTTTATGATAAACTATAACCTTCACGCCTGCTCTTTTTGCCAAATGAGTTCTCAAATGCTCTGCCATAAAAACAGACCGGTGCTTTCCGCCCGTGCAACCGAAATTCACTTGTAGATGTGTAAATTTCCTTTCCAGATAATTTTTAACACTTTGGTCAACCAACTGAAAGGCATTTTTCATAAAATTCTGAACAGCGGATTCTTTTTCAAGGAATTCTATCACAGGAAGTTCTGTACCGTTAAAGTTCATAAGTTCTTCAATCCTTCCGGGATTGGGAAGTGCACGGCAATCAAACACAAACCCACCGCCATTTTCTGTTTGATCCAAAGGAATTCCTGATGTTTTATAAGAAAAGCTGTTAATGGTAATTGTCAAAACGGCTTCATTATTTTCCACAACTTCGTACTTTGGTCCTAATGCAATGATCTGGTTAAAAACCCCTTTTAGCTCAGTAAGTTCTTCAGGAACAGGGTGCAAATTCATTTGATTGGAAAGACTCTCAATGGCCAACGGAATACTTTGGATGAAATGCGGCTTCCTTTGAAACAATCCCCTGAAACCATAAGCACCCATTACCTGCATTAATCTAAAATATACATAATCTTGAAAATGACCTTTCACTTCATCTGCTTTCCCGGGTTGCCTTTCATCCAACTGTTTCAAATAATAATCGAAAAGCTGTTTCCTGACCGTTTCAGAAAGTTTGGCTTTGGCCTGATACAACAACGAAACCAGATCATAAGCCAATGGGCCTTTTCTGCCTCCCTGAAAATCAATGTACCACCATTTGTCATCAAACCGCATGATGTTTCGTGCCTGGAAATCACGATAGTTAAAAAAGTTCATTTCGGCAGACATAATCTGTCTCGTAAAAGTATCAAAATCATCTTCCAGTTTCTGCTCGTCAAAATCCAGGTCATGGCTCTTGACGAAATAGTATTTAAAGTAGTTCAGGTCCCATTTAACGGATTGCTCAGAGAACATCGCCACAGGAAACGCGTGTTCCAGATTTAAGCCCTGAATGCCATCCAATTGAAAATCCAGCAAGTCATCAATTACCGGTTTATAAAGCGTCACGATATCAGCATCGGTGATTGAAGCACGGTTATTTTCAAGAAGATCCAATAAGGTTTCATTTCCAAGATCTTTTAAGATAAAAAACCGTAAGTCTTCAGAATACGCATAAATGGGCGGGACTTTCATATCTTTGTTGAGAAAATGCTTTGTAAAAAAGTAATAAGCTTTGCTCTCCCCTATTTCAGGATGAAACATCCCCATATAGGTTTTTACTTCACCTTGAGTTTCAATTTCTAACCTGTAATATTCCCTGCTTGATCCTGAAACAGGCAATGCTTTCATTTTCAGTAGTTTTCCAAGATTATTCTGTGAAAGTAACTTTTCAAACAGTTCTGATTTATTTTCCAATGATTCAATTTATGTGTTCCTTAACAAACCTACGCAATCTTTTTCAGTTGGGGAAATGAAACGGTAACTTTCTGCAGCTTTCAGCCTAATTGCTTTCTCGGACATGGAATCAATTGAGTCTGGTCTAAAAAGGTCTTGATTTGATTTTCATTATTTACACCTATTTACCTTTTTAGACCGGACCTATCAATGCATTTCAAATTGCCACTTTAAAGTAATATTTTAGTACTTTTTGGGAACGCAAAATAAATTTTTATGGAACAACAAGATACAGCTTTAGAAATTCTGAAAACCGCATTACTGCTTGAAAGGCAGGGAAAAACATTTTACACTCAGGCCGCCCGCAATAGCGAAAGCAAATCTACAAAAAAGATTTTTGAAGATATGGCCGAAGAAGAAAATGAACACATCGAGTTTTTGACAAAACAGACACAGAATTATCTGAAAAACCATCAGTTTGTAATCCCTAATGAAGATGTCAGTTCTGAAATTCTGACACAGCAGATCAAAAAGGAGATCAATGCTGCCAGTTTTGAAGCTGTCGCTATTTCAGCAGCCATCGACTTTGAAAACCGGGCCATTGAAGTGTATTCAAGCCGGGCTAAAGAAGCCATCGGGCCGGAGGAAAAGAAAGTTTATGCGATGCTGACAGAATGGGAAAGAGGGCATCATCATTTATTGCATCGGCTCAGTGAAGACCTGAAAGAAGATGTCTGGAACGACAACAACTTCTGGCCGTTCTGGAAAAAGGATAAAGGGTGAAATGGTAGAAAGGTTCAAAGTTACTCAAGCTATTAATATCATTCATTCAAAAATCGGCATTCCTTGTTCCTAAATCGCATGGATATCGAACAAGCTTGCCTGCTGCAGGAATAGGAACGGTAGCCCGTTAAGCCGCCAAAACCGCTAATTGTGAATTGTGAGTAGTGATTAGACCGTCCTACCTTCTAACCTTTCAACCCTCCAACCTTCCCTGCATAAAAAAGGCTGTCCTCTTGAGAGAGATCCCTTATTAAGAAAAGAAAAAGAGATTACATTAAATGCCTTCAATAATTGTATTCCAGCCGTGAATGTCTTCAACGGTTCCTTCCTGGATACCCCTTAACTGATGGTATAATTTTGTGGAAACCGGACCGGCTTCTTCGCCGTATGTAATAGTCTCACCAGTACTTTTATCTACAATTTTCTTGATGGGAGAAATAATAGCCGCTGTCCCGCAAGCTCCAACTTCTTCGAATGTAGGCAGTTCTTCAAAAAGCACTCTTCTGCGTTCTACTTTTAGTCCCAGATCTTTTGCAATCTGTTCCAGACTCATGTTCGTGATGGAAGGTAAAATACTGTCGCTTTGAGGCGTAATATAAGTATTGCCTTTGATTCCAAAGAAGTTAGCGGGACCTGCTTCATCAATATATCTCTTTTCCAGAGCATCCAGAAAAAGTACAGAAGCAAAACCTTCATCATGAGCCCGTTCACTGGCGCGCATTCCTGCGGCATAATTTCCACCTACTTTAAATTTTCCCGTGCCCAATGGTGCAGCTCTGTCAATATCGCGAACAACCTGAACAGCAACCGGTTTAAAACCTTCTTTGAAATAGGCTCCTACCGGAGTTACAAAAACCATGAACATATATTCGTCAGCAGGTTTAACACCAACGCGGGCTCCGCTCCCCACAAGTAAAGGCCGAACATATAGTGTGGCACCAGTACCATAAGGTGGAATATAACCTGCATTCAGTTCAATAGCTTTGACAATAGAATGATAAAATATCTCATCCGTAACCTCAGCCAACATAATCCCGTAAGCTGAACGTCTCATTCTTTTTGCGTTTTCCTGCCATCTGAATATCCTGACTTTTCCATCTTTTCCGCGGTAAGCCTTCAATCCTTCAAAAGCCTCCTGTCCATAATGCAAGGACGTTGCAGCAATGTGCATGGGAACATATTCGGAAGAGCTGATCTCCATAGCGCCCCATTTCCCGTCACGGAAGTAAGTTCGTACATTATAATCTGTTTTAGAGTAAGAGAAAGGTAAATTTGCCCAGTCTATATTCTTTTGATTCATAGTAATGGTTTTTAAGTGTAATCTGGTTGCGAAGATAATGATTTCCCGGCAAAATTTCTTTCTAAATCAGCCTTTGGCATAAAATTAGGGGAATTACTTAGCGATGGAAAGTAATGGCACTCAGACAAAAGGCATTCCCGGATAATAGATAGCAAACAGATGCTGAATTTAACAAGAACAGTATTTGTTTCTATATTTGCAGCATTGAATAAACGGATATGGAAGCAGAGAAGAAATCAAATTCAAAAATATCTGAAAAATCTGATAATAAAGAAGTTTCAACGCTGACGTTCGAAACATTACAGCAACTTATCAATAATCGTCCTAATGACCCTGCATTGTATTTTGCACGGGCAGAATTGTTTTTTCAAAGAAATGACCTGGGAAAAGCCATCAATGATTACAACCAGGTTTTAAAATTCGCACCACTAAATCAGGAAGCCAAAGCAAAAATCGAGTTCATAAAAACAATTCTGAGATACCAGAACACAGATATTTATGCCAATCCCAATACGGATATGGATCCATGGCTGGAATAACATCTTAATTTCAGGTACCTATGAGTCCGGTCTAAAAAGGTCTTGATTTGATTTTCAGCCACCTTTACCCCTTTCCCCTAAAAGGAAAGTGGTTGAAAATCAGTGCGCCCTTTAGGGGTGGTGTAAACACTGATTTTCATTATTTACACCAGTTATCTCTTTAGACCAGACTCATATATTTTTAACACATTCCAAATTAAGAGTAGCCGCCATTCAACTGTTTAAAAACTTTATATTTGTGGTTTAAATTAACCTGAAAATGAGCTATTGTTGTTGTAAATATCATTCCTGTTGTCACAAAGCATTATTTTCATAAATTTATAGTTCAGCCTTTTCCGCCCATCGGAAGGCTGTTTTTTTTTATCAACAAACCTGGGAAATTTTAACTGTTGGATATATGAAATCGTTGGAAAAGCATTTTGAGGAATTCAGAAAGAACATTGTGGGATACAATCAGTACTTTAAAAGTCCTTACGGAGTAAAGAAAATGATTTATGCCGATTGGGTTGCCAGCGGGCGTTTATATGCTCCTATTGAGAAAAAAATAGCTGAAGTCATAGGCCCTTACGTTGGGAACACTCACACGGAAACTACGGAAACCGGTACCATGATGACCAAAGCATATCATTATGCGCACCAAAAAATCAAGGACCATGTAAACGCGGGCCCGGATGATGTGATCATTACTTACGGACAGGGAATGACCAGCGTCGTAAATAAGTTTCAGAGAATTCTCGGCTTGAAAAACTGTGCCACTTTTGTTGATGGGAAATGCATTCCCAAAGAAGAAAAACCTGTTGTTTTCATCACCCACCTTGAACATCACTCCAACCAGACATCCTGGCTTGAAACTAATGCTGAAGTTGTTGTGCTACAGCCAGATAAACATAACCGGGTAAATCTCGGTGAACTGGTAAAGCAGCTAGAAAAATACAAAGACCGGAAAATGAAGATTGGCACTTTCTCTGGAGGTTCGAATGTTACAGGGATCATTCCTCCTTATCAAAAACTTGCAGCGATCATGCATGAACACGGTGGACTGGCGTTTGTCGATTTTGCCGCTTCTGCTCCCTATATTGATATGAATATGCATCCTGAAAATGAAATGGAAAGATTAGATGCTATTTTCTTTTCTCCTCATAAATTTTTAGGAGGCCCGGGCAGTTCTGGGGTGTTGATCTTTAATAAAGTTATGTATAGCCGGAAAGTCCCCGATCAGCCGGGCGGAGGAACCGTTGAGTGGACCAACCCGTGGGGCGAGCACATGTATTACGACAATATCGAATTAAGGGAAGACGGAGGCACTCCCGGCTTTTTGCAGGCCATTCGGGCTGCAATGACCGTTGAAGTCAAGGAACAAATGGACACGAAAATGATACGTTTAAGAGAGCAAGAGTTGGTTGAAAAAGCTTTCGCAGGATTTTCGGAAATTCCTGGACTTCACATTCTTGCAGATGACGTAAAAGACCGCCTTGGCATTTTTTCATTCTACATTGACGACCTTCACTACAATCTCATAGTGAAGCTCTTAAATGATCATTTTGGCATTCAGGTGCGCGGTGGTTGTGCCTGCGCAGGTACTTATGGCCACATTCTTTTGGGAATAGGTCCGGAAGAATCGCATCGGATAACAAACATGATCAGCAAAGGAGATCATTCAAAAAAACCCGGATTTGTGCGGCTTTCACTGCATCCCACAATGACAGATCAAGAGTTGGAGACCGTCATTTATGCTGTGAATGAAGTGGTCAAAAACCATAAGGAATGGGTAAAAGAATACCATTATAATGCGCTGACCAATGAATTCTATCATCCTCGTGAGGAAGATAAAACTTCGCAAATAGAATCATGGTTTAAACTGTAAAACTTCTTGTAACTTCCTTTTGCTGATATCGCCTTTAATGATAGATATCCAGCTTTTTCCCAAGACGATAGATGCGCTCAATAGCTTTGTCTATTTGATCAAAAGTATGTGTCGCCATAATCGAAAAACGAAGGAGTGAGTCTTCCGGTGGAACCGCTGGAGAAATAACGGGATTCACGAAAACACCTTCCTCCAGCAGCATTTGCGAGATCATGAAAGACTTCTCATTATCTCTGATATATACCGGAATAATGGGGGTTTCTGATTTCCCGATATCCATCTTCAGATCATTAAAATGGTCAATGGCATGATGCGTGTTTTTCCAAAGGTTCTCAATGTACTGTGGCTCATTCTCGATAATATCCAGTGCAGCAATTACACTTGCGGCGGATGCCGGAGGCAGGCTTGCACTAAAGATCAGCGTCCGTGCATTATGCTGCAGAAAATTGATCAATTCATTACTCCCGGCAATAAATCCCCCAACAGAGGCTAATGACTTGCTAAAAGTTCCAACAATCATTTCCACATCACTATTCAGCCCAAAATGGTTGATAGTCCCGGAGCCCTTCTCACCTAAAACGCCCAGTCCATGTGCATCGTCAACCATGACGGATGCATTGTACCTCTTGGCAATTTCAACAATTTTATCGAGATGGGCTATATCTCCTTCCATACTGAAAAGTCCATCGGTAATAATCATTCGAAGTCCGTCTGAATTTTCATCGCAACCAAGATTTCTCATCACCTTGTCTAAGGACTCCATGTCATTATGGCGATATTTCAGGATCTTACCATAAGAAAGCCTTGTGGCATCAATGATGGAAGCGTGGCTTTGCCCGTCGATAATGGCTATATCGTTACGTCCCACCACCGTGGGAATTGCGCCCAGATTAGACTGGAAGCCTGTTGCAAATGCGATGGCACCCTCTTTGTGTACAAAACGGGCCAATCTCTGTTCCAGTTCAATGTGAATATCAAGGGTTCCGTTTAAAAAGCGGGAACCTGCCGTACCAGTTCCGTATTTTTTGATGGCAGCAATGGCAGCATCTTTCACTTTGGGATGGCTGGTAAGTCCCAAATAACTATTAGACCCAAACATAAAAAGCGTTTTACCCCCCATGTGCACTTCCGGATCTTGTCCGGATTCCAATACCCTGAAATAGGGGTACATCCCTGCCTTTTTAGCTTTTTGAGGTATGGTATACGCCTTTGACCTGTTTTGTAAATAACTCATTAGAAGATTATTAAATATATAAAGCCTTAGAAGTATTTCAAATAAAGCTTGCAAATTTAACTAATTTCGGAAAAACCTTATATATTTGACCGTTCTAAAATTAAAATAATGGTTCAGATAAAAAAAGTTACTACAAAGAGTGACTTGAAGTCATTCATTAATTTTCCCTATGAACTTTATGCAGGGGACGACATGTATGTGCCGGATCTCAGGCTCATGCAGAAGGAGACATTGGACAAGAAGAAAAACCTGGTCTTCAAACATGCCGATGCCGACTATTTTATAGCGATTGATGAAAATGGCAAAGTGTTGGGAAGGATTGGAGCGATTACCAATGAGAATTATGTAAAGCATTGGAACGAAAACTATGGATTTTTTGGATTTTTTGACTGTGTGGACGACAACAAAGTCTCTGGTGCTTTATTTGATGCCGCTATTAATTGGCTAAAAGAAAAAGGCGTAGATGGTGTTTATGGGCCAATGAACCCTACTACTAACGACACATGCGGAACATTGGTAGAAGGCTTTGATACACCTCCTTATGTTATGATGACTCACAACAAACCTTATTACGATGATTTAATCCAGGCATCAGGATTCACCAAAAAAATGGATCTTTTTTCGTACCAGATACAAATTAAGAATTTTCCGAAACGGTACATACAACTGGCCAAGAACATTGAAGAAAGATTAAAGAAGGAAGGAATTATCATCCGTCAGGTAAACTTCAAGAAAATTAAAGAAGAAGCCCCGAAACTTCAACTTATCTATAACAAAGCATGGGAAAAGAACTGGGGGTTTATTCCTATGGACGACGCCGAATTCCAGGCACTGGCTTTAGAGCTTAAGATGGTTACATCGCCACAATTTGTATATATCGCTGAAGATAAGGGAGAGCCGGTTGCTTTCATTGCCATTCTTCCCGATTTAAATCAAATAACAAGGAAAATCCGAAACGGAAAGTTGCTCCCGTTTAATTTCCTGAAATTAATCAATTTCAAGAAAAAGGTCACCCGTGGACGGGTTTTGACACTTGGTCTCATAGAAAATTACAGACTGAAAGGAATTGATACGGTGATGTATGCCAAATGCTTCGAAGCCAGCACAAAAGCAGGTTACAAAGAAGCAGAAGCCAGCTGGATTTTGGAAAACAACACCATGATGAATCGTATTTTACAAAATATCGATGCAGATCCTTACAAAAGATACCGAATCTATCATTTAGACTTCTAATTCTCAATAGTCTTCGATGATGAAATTCATTAAGAAAAAAAATCTCAGTATTATAGATATTCTTAATCTGGGGTTTCTTTTCGTTATTTTTATCTTGGCCCTATTTTCTTTGCCGCACAACCCCTACTCTTTTAAACCCTTTTTAGCACTGGCTGTAGCTCTTTTGTTGATCGTGATGGCGGTAGCCATTCGAAACCGGAAAAATCAAAAGAATGAGACAAGGTTGACGAACAAGATCATCCGGGCTTTCCTGAATTTTTACCCACTGCTTTTCTTTTTTGTGGTTTTCGAAAGTTTTTACATGATCCTGCCTTTCCTGAACCCACACGATTACGACAAACAACTGGCACATATTGATTTCTCATTATTGGGTGTCGATCCTACCGTATGGATAGAAACTTTTTTCAGTCCCTGGCTGACCGATTTGATGTACCTGCTCTATTTTTTCTATTTCCCGTTTCCTCTTTTTATTTTGATATATCTGTACCGGAAAGGAACCGCTGACCAATTTAATAAAAGCGTATTCATCTATTTGTGTGTCTATTACGGAGCTTACATTATTTATTTCATGGTTCCTGCACGAGGGCCACATCTCTACGCGCCCATTGCGAGTTTGCAGACAAAAGACCTGGTAGGTCTTTTTCTCGCGGAACCGATCCGAAATCTCATTGGGACATTAGAACCCAACAAATTTGATGCATTCCCAAGCCTCCATACAGCCATTTCCCTGACCACGATCATCCTTATGGCACGGTACCATAAAAAAATGTTTATTATCTTTACTCCGGTTGTGATCGGGATATGGATTTCGCTGGTTTACTGTCGCTACCATTATGTAACAGACATGCTGGCAGGAATTATCTGGACAATAATTGCATTTATTCTGGCGGGATGGATTTATGAAAAGGTTTCAAAATATAATCTGCCCCCTTACTTTCAAAAGGGAAAAAATGTTTAAAGGAATTACATTCGAGAAAAAAGACATACATGTTTATGTATTGTTGCTGAGTGCTCCTGTTTTGTTGACACTTTACCGTTATCACGGTTACCCACAATTTTTTTACAGCTATTTCCCTTCCAATAAAAACATGGTAGGCGGTGACCTGATGGCCCGTTACTGGCAATTTGGGGTCTTCTTTGTTTTGATGTTTATTCTTCCCCTGCTTTATATGAAGTTTGGTATGAAGCAGCCTTTGCGCGATTTTGGTTGGGGATTGGGAGACATTAAATACGGGCTGAAATGGCTCATTAGCATCCCTGTGATTGTTGTTCCCGTAATTTACCTGGCTTCAAAAATGCCCGGCATGCGCGTGGAATATCCGTTGGCAAAAAGCCTTCTGACAAACCAAAGCCATTTTGTTTTTTACGAAATCATCTACATATTATTTTATTATATGGCCTGGGAATTTTTTTTCCGGGGATTTTTGCTTTTTGGATTGAAAGACCGTTTTGGCGCTGTGAATGCCATTCTCATAGAAACAATCTCATCCACCCTGGTCCATATTGACAAACCCGAAGGTGAAATTATCGGAGCCATCGTCGTCGGGATACTCTTCGGAATGATCGCACTCAGGAGCAAATCCATCTGGTATGTCTTTTTAATTCACGCATCAATCGGAGTTATACTCGACTACTTTATAATCTTTTACCACTGATGGCAAAGGTTCTCGTTACGGGAAGCAACGGCTTTATCGGGAGCAATCTGTGTAAACGGCTCATCGATGAAGGCTATGAAGTGAATGCTTTGGTCCGTAAGTCTTCAAATCTTGACTTTCTTGATGGGCTCCCGGTAAAACTTGTTTACGGCGACGTGACACAGCCGGAAACACTTCCAAAGGCGATGGAAGGCGTAGAAAAGGTTTTTCATATTGCCGGTCTGGCAGCAGACTGGGGATCTTATGAGCTTTTTGAGAAAGTTAATTTTCAGGGAACAAAAAATGTAGCTAAAGCTGCTTCAAAAGCAGGCGTAAAAAAGCTAATCTACATCAGCACAGTAGCATTTTACGGTTTTGGGAAACAAAATGTGACAGAGAAATATCAACCGGCAAAACACCTGATCCCTTATGCTGAAACCAAACTCATGGCTGAGCAATGGCTTTGGGAGTTTCAAAAAGATACTTCCATGGGAATAACTACCGTTCAGCCGGGAAATGTTTATGGCGTAAACGATCATACATTTATTTCAAAATATATTGATGCGCTGATCGCAGGTAAATTTGCAGAGATCAATCACGGGGAAAGTAAAACTTGTCCCGTTTTTGTTGATAACCTGATAGATATCATTCTGCTGACGGCAAACCAACCCAAAGCAAACGGAAATTCTTATATCGCAACCGACGGGCTGGATATCACCTGGCATGAATTCAATTCGGCTCTCGCCGGAAAGTTGGGAGTTAAATTACCGGGAACATCTCTTCCCTACTGGCTTGCCATGTTTGCAGCACAAAAATACTATGCTGTACATCGTTTCCTGAAAATCAAAAAAGAACCTTTTTTAACACCTTACCGGATTAACAACGGCGGAAAAGATTATCACTTTAGCATTCAAAAGCTAAAGGATCATTTCGGGTATATGCCAAAAATTGACCTTGAAACCGCCCTTCAAAAAACCATTGATTGGTATAGATCATCATTAAACAGATGATTTTCTGGTAAAATGATAAAATAAAAAAATCCCCGTGCTGAAAAGCGTGGGGATTTAAGAGTACCCAAGATAGGACTTGAACCTACACGACCATACGGTCACTACACCCTGAATGTAGCGCGTCTACCAATTCCGCCACTTGGGCTTTTGAAACAAAGAACAAAACTTAAGAAATGATTGACGAAATTACTTCACATAAAACAAAGTTCAAAATTCATCATTCATCATTCTATATGGTGCCCAGAACAAGAATCGAACTTGCACTCCCAAATCGGGAACATGGCCCTCAACCATGCGCGTCTACCAGTTCCGCCACCTGGGCTTTTAAGTGGGTGCAAAATTAGTATTATTTCTTAAAAGCAGCTCAAATTTCTTTAGAATTATTTATTGATGTTCAAAAGAACTGTCATTCGTTATTTCCATGACTTATTCAAAATAAGTCAAAGACTTTTGCCTAAGCCTGAACCAGTAGAAATGGTTAATAAGGCCTACAAATTTTGACTTAAAACCATGAGCAAATTTTCTATTTTTGCATGGCACCTAACTATTCAAGATATGTTCACACAAAAGGATCTAGAGCAAATAAACTCCATGGGAATTGATCCCCTGAAAGTTGAGAATCAAATCGAGAATTTCAGGAACGGTTTTCCATTCATCCGGCTTTCTGCTCCGGCAACAACAGGAAACGGGCTGATCTCATTCACAGAAAAAGAAGCCAACAAACTGGATGCCTATTTTGATGAAAATAAAAACGATTATGATATCCTGAAATTCGTTCCGGCTTCCGGTGCTGCAAGCCGCATGTTTAAACACTTGTTGGCTTTCAAAAATGAATTCAAGGGAAGTGCTGAAGAAATCGCTGCACTGGAAGCCGAAGATAATTCTAATTCCGTGGGCTATTTTTTTAAGAACCTGAAAAAATTTGCATTCTATGAAGCCTTGAAAAAGGTTATTCGGGAAAATAATCTAGAGATGGATGATTTGCTGGTACTAAAAGACTACAAAACAATTCTGGATTTTCTCCTTACGGAAAAAGGGTTAAATTATGCACAGCTTCCCAAAGCATTGCTGTATTTTCATGATTATCCGGGCGGTGCCAGACGTGCTTTTGAAGAACATCTCGTTGAAGCGGCTCATTATGCCGCTGATAAAGAAAGTATTGCCAGGGTTCATTTTACTGTTTCCCCGGAACACCAGCCGGAATTTGAAAAGGTTTTTGAAAGCATAAAAAGCAAATATGAAAAGCAATTTGGTGTAACCTATCAGCTTGGATTTTCTCAACAGAAACCGGCTACAGATACGATTGCCGTTGATATGGACAATAATCCGCTGAGAAAAAATGACGGATCGCTGACATTTCGTCCGGGCGGGCATGGTGCGCTTCTTGAGAATCTTAACGACTTGGATTCGGAAATCATTTTTGTTAAAAATATTGACAACATTGTCCCGGATCGCCTGAGAGGCACTACTTATCTTTATAAAAAAGTCATTGGCGGACTGCTTCTACAATTACAGGAGAAATCATTCAAATATCTTGACATTCTCGATGATGGTAATGCTAGTGATGATGAATTGGAAGAGATCAAAACTTTTGCCTGGGAAAAGTTAAGCCTTTTCATTCCAAAAGCTTACGATGGTTATGATAGGATGACTAAAATGGACTTTCTCTACAATAAGTTGAACCGGCCGGTGCGTGTCGCTGGAATGGTAAAAAACGAAGGCGAACCTGGTGGTGGACCATTTTGGGTGCACGACAAAAACAGTGAATTTTCGTTGCAAATCGTTGAGTCTTCTCAAATTGACTTCCAAAATCAGGAGCAAAAAGAGATTGTCAACAAGACAACCCATTTTAACCCTGTTGATCTGGTTTGCGGGGTACACAATTTTAAAGGAGAAAAATTTGATCTGCACGATTTTGTCAATCCGGAAACCGGATTTATTTCTTTAAAATCAAATCACGGAGTTGACTTGAAAGCACTGGAGCTTCCTGGTTTGTGGAATGGGGCCATGGCCGATTGGATCACCGTTTTTGTAGAGGTCCCACTTATTACTTTTAATCCCGTGAAAACAATTAACGATTTATTAAGACCGCAACATCAACCTGAATAAAGAATTTTTCATTTTTCTTCATACCTTTGGCTTTTTTTAATTAACAACATTTTATGAAATATCAGTTTACATCACTCCAAATCAAAAGAATATTCCGGTCTCATTTCTGGCAGAAAAGCCTGGCCCTCAATATTATCATTGGCATTTTAATACTGATGCTTTTGCTGGAATTACTGTTTGTTGGAATATATTTGGGAGTCATTCTTGAAAAAGCAGGAAAAGGAATATCACCGGAAGTATTGTTAAACAAATCCATCATTTACTATTTTCTGGCCACATTTCTTATGCGCTTTTTCCTTCAGGAATTGCCGACTATGGAAGTAACGCCCATGTTGCACCTTCCCATCGAAAAGAGTAGAATCAGTTATTATCTGAATTTACGTTCCTTGCTGTCTTTCTTCAATTTTTTGCCGCTATTCCTGTTCCTACCTTTCACCTTGATTTACATGCCGCAACATTTCTCGGCACTCACTACAATTATTTGGTTTGTGGCAATTTATTTTATTGATCTCAGCTCTAATTTTCTGATTATCCGCATTAAAAGGAAATCAACAGTCACGCCTTCCGTTGTACTGGTGTTGTTGTCTTTATCAGTTATAGTCGTTATACTGGATCACTACCATTTGTTACCGCTGCAGAAAATTTCAGGTTGGTATTTTGGTGAATTGTTGAAGCATCCAATCTGGATTGTCATTCCTTTAGCAACCATGCTTTTTTTCTTTTGGGAAAACCATCGGTATACTTTAAATAATCTTTATCTGGAAAATCTGGTCAAAAAGAAAAAACGTACCGAGAAACTCAGCCGTCATTTTGCAGGACTGGAAAATCTGGGAAAAACAGGTTCCATGATCCTTAACGAAATCAGGTTGTTACTGAGGAACAAACGGTCGAAACAAATGCTGATGATGAGCCTTCCCATTTCTTTACTATATGGACTTATCTTCTTTCCGCAAAAAGAATATATGTCACATTTCTATCTTTTAATCTTTGTGGCAACATTCATCTCAGGAGGTTTCCTGATCATTTACGGGCAGTACATTCTGGCATGGGAAAGCAGTCAGTTCGACTTTATTTTAGCATCCAATATTAAAACTGAGGAATACTTCAGGGCCAAATATTATTTAATGACGATTCCTACTACCTTACTTTTTATCCTGACCATTCCCTATGTTTACTTTGGCACAATAATTCTGGAACTGAATTTTGTATTTCTGATTTATAATTTAGGCGTAAATGCGCCTATGCTTTTGTTTTCAGCCAGTTTCAACCGAAAACGCATGGAACTCGACCGCGGCCAAATGATGAACTATCAAGGGGTGGGCATCAACAATTTCATCATCATTCTTCCTTTGATGGGGGGCCCCGTCCTGCTTTATATGCTTCTTAAATCCCTTGCAGGTCAGAATATTGCCCTGTTGATTATTCTGGGAATCGGGCTGCTCGGAATGCTCATTCACCAGCAATTGATCAAATGGGCTACCTCATTTTTCCAGAAAAACAGATATAAAATTGCCGAAGGCTATCGGATTAAATAACATTCAGAAAATAAATGATCATGATAAAAGTTGAAAATTTAACCAAGAAATATGGCGGAAGAACCGTTTTAAATATTCCTGACATTCAAATTGAAAAAGGGGAAAGTTTTGGCCTGGTAGGTAATAATGGTGCGGGAAAGACCACTTTCTTCCGTTTGATTCTGGACCTTATCAAAGCCACTTCTGGCCGGGTTTTATCATTTAATACCGACGTATCAAAAAATGAGAACTGGAAAACTTACACAGGTTCCTATCTGGATGAAGGTTTCCTGATCGATTATCTGACTCCGGGAGAATATCTCAATTACGTAGGCAAACTAAACGGTCTGAATTCCAATGATGTTAAACAATATATTGAAAACATGAAAGCTTTCCTGGGTAACGACATCACACAGGGCAAAAGCTACATTCGTGAACTTTCTAAAGGAAACCAAAAGAAAGTGGGCATTGCAGCAGCTTTGATGACCCATCCGGAAGTACTGGTTCTGGACGAACCGTTTTCAAACCTGGATCCCACATCGCAGTTTCAATTGAAAAGCCTGCTGAAAGATTGGAGGGATGAACACAAAATATCTATGCTCATTTCTTCCCACGACCTGAACCATGTAACGGAAGTGTGCAAACGCATTGTAGTGTTGCATGAAGGAGAAGTGGTACATGATTTGGAAACCAATGAGAATACACTGAAGGAACTAGAAGCTTATTTTGCTGTTAAAGGCGACTGATTCACCGGGTCGATTGCTTTTTTCGGAAGCTGTTTCCGTCCATTTTTGTACTTTTGCCGCGATGGCGGATTATTCAAAATACATTCAAAAAGAGCCTTTCAGTACCATTTCTGAGTTGGCTGCGAAAAATAATGTTCCTGCTTATCTTATTGGAGGATATGTCAGGGATCTGATATTGGAACGCCCATCAAAAGATGTTGATTTTATGGTTGTTGGAAGCGGAATCGACTTTGCAAAAGAGTTGGCTCCCTTATTAGGGAAAGGTATCACAGCCAAATATTTTCAGAATTTTGGCACTGCTATGATTCGTTATAAAGAGTGGGAACTGGAATTCGTCGGTGCAAGAAAAGAATCCTACCGGAAAGAAACCCGCAAACCCATTGTCGAGAACGGTAGCCTTGAAGATGACCAGCGGCGGCGTGATTTCACAATCAACGCATTATCTATCAGTCTGAACCATAAAGATTTTGGAACACTGCACGACCCTTTTAACGGGTTGGAAGACTTGGAAAAGCGGCTGATAAAAACTCCTTTGGATGCTGACATTACTTTCTCCGACGATCCGCTCAGGATGATGCGTGCCATTCGTTTTGCCACACAACTGGAATTTGACATAGAGCAACATACCTTTGAAGCCATAGCACGAAATAAGAACAGGATCAGTATTGTTTCCAAAGAGCGTGTTATTGATGAGCTCAACAAAATAGTCCTTGCATCCAAACCATCCTCAGGCTTTAAATTGCTGGATGAAACCGGGTTGCTGAAAAATATTTTTCCTGTTTTCACGGAATTGAAAGGCGTTGAAGTTATCAATGGGAAAGCCCACAAGGATAATTTTTACCATACGTTGGAAGTGCTCGACAATCTTGCCAAAACTTCCGATAGCCTTTGGCTGCGCTGGGCTGCCCTGCTTCACGATATCGCAAAACCCATTACCAAACGTTTTGATCCCAAACTGGGATGGACTTTTTACAGCCACGAGTTTATTGGTGCCAAAATGGTTCCCGGAATTTTCAAAAAACTCAAATTACCTTTGAACGAAAAGATGCACTTTGTTCAGAAGATGGTACTACTCCACTTGCGTCCCATTGTGCTTGCTCAGGAAGTCGTAACGGATTCTGCAGTTAGGCGATTGCTTTTTGATGCAGGAAATGATATTGATGAACTGATGATGCTTTGCGACGCAGACATCACTTCAAAGAATGAAGCTAAAATTAAACGTTACTTGAAGAACTTCAGACTCGTTCGAAAAAAGCTCAAAGAAGTTGAAGAAAAAGACCGTATCCGGCAATGGAATCCACCCATTGACGGCGAGTTGATCATGAAAACTTTCGGACTAAGGCCTTCCAAAACGGTCGGTGATATTAAGACATCCATACGGGAAGCCATTCTGGACGGGAAAATTCACAATACCTATGAAGATGCCTATCCGTTTATGATACAAATCGGACTTGATCTTGGACTTCAGGTTCAGAACCAGGAGACTGCATCTGAAGAACAAGAGCAGAAAATCAAAACCAAAAAGCAATAACTAAACTCTCCCTATGGCACTTTTCGGCAAAAAGCCAATATTGTTTGTCATTCTTGGACCCACAGCTTCAGGGAAAACAAGTGTTGCCATTACGGTAGCCAAACATTTTCAAACAGAGATTATCTCAGCCGATTCACGGCAGTTTTATCGTGAAATTCCGATTGGAACCGCGGCACCCACAACTGAACAACTTGCGGAAGTACCGCATCACTTTGTGGGCCAACGATCTATTGTTGAAGATTATAATGTTTCCCAATTTGAAAAGGATGTGCTGGAGTTTCTGTCAAAGAAGTTTCTGGAAAAAAATGTCATGATCATGGTGGGTGGTTCAGGGCTTTATATTGATGCCGTTTGCAAAGGAATTGATGACCTTCCCGATCCTGATCCTGCCATACGGAAATGGTTAACTCATCTTCTTGATTCACAGGGGATTTCATCCCTACAAGAGTATCTGAAAAAATTAGATCCGGAATATTATAAGCAAGTGGACTTAAACAATCCCAAACGGCTGTTGCGTGCACTGGAAGTTTGCAAACAAACAGGAAAAAAATACAGCGATTTACGATTAAACCAATCGGCAGAAAGAGATTTCCAGATCGTAAAAATTGGCTTGGAATTGCCCAGGGAACAGCTCATCAAACAAATCCATCACCGTACCGATGAAATGCTGAAACATGGTCTGTTGGAAGAAGCAAAAGCCATGCTTCCTCATCGCAGTCTCAATGCTTTAAACACCGTAGGATACAAAGAACTCTTTGCTTATTTTGATGAAGAATGGACGCTGGAACACGCCATCGAAAAAATCAAAACCAATACGCGCCGTTACGCCAAACGCCAGATGACGTGGTTTAAAAAAGATAAGGAAATTCAATGGTTCACCCCTGCCGAAATTGATGAAATTGAAATATTTATGGCAAACAATGTTTCTTAGTTTTGACTAAAGCCTAAGGTTGGTCATACGATTGCGATACAGTTGTGATACATAGTCATACAATTGTCTGACGACTGTTTGACCATCGTCTTTCTATTTTTCATTTATCGCTACATCCACACATCATAACATCTTCAATTTCATGTCCTTTCAACTTACCGTTTCCCATCCCATTCCTGATAAAACTGTTCTAAATATTCTTCCATGAAGCGGTGCCGCTCCAATGCTATTTTTTTCCCGGTAGGCGTATTCATCATATCTTTTAAGAGCAACAATTTTTCATAAAAATGATTAATCGTCGGCGCTTTAGCGGCTTTGTACTCCGCTTTGCTCTGGTCGGGATTAGGCGGAACAGCCGGATCATAAAGCGCCCTTCCTTTAAAACCTCCGAAGTTAAACGCGCGGGCAATACCGATGGCACCGATGGCATCCAAGCGGTCAGCATCCTGAATGACATGCAACTCTTTGGAAACAAAAGGGGCCGGTTCATGACGGTTTTTGAAAGAAACATATTTGATAATATGGATCACCTGATCAATAACTTCGGGCTCTACTGAAAGCGAAATTAGGAATTCGTTCGCCACACGCGGACCAATTTCTTCATTGCCTTTGTGAAATTTGGCGTCCGCAATATCATGTAGCAATGCGCCGAGATTCACCACATAAAGATCTGCTTTCTCTTCATCAGCAATACTTAAAGCCAGTTTCCAGACCCGGTAAATGTGCCACCAGTCATGGCCTCCCTCCGCTTCCGCCAATTGAGTTCTTACAAAAATCTCGGTTTGCTCTATAATACTTTGTCTTTCTTTATCCACAGGAAACCATTATTTTAAAAAATATTCATTTAATTGTATTTCACAGCTGCATATCCCACCCAATGATGCCTATTTGCCGGCGCGGTAATTCCCATGCGCAAATCGTTGACAGGGATCGGCTTTCTTTCAATACTGGTGGAATAACCGATGGGCTGCCCCTGGATGGGTTTTCCAAACAAACTTTCATTGAGGTCATTGACCGTTAACACACCCATTGGGACAGAATACCTGCCGCACCAAGTCCATTTGTAATTTCTGAAATTGTCGGCCTGAACCGTCATTTGGCAGAATTTGTGAATGCTATCAGGTGAAACATCTCCGGAAACGAGTCGCATCAGTTCATGTTCTCTGGCTTTGACTTTGTCATAGCTGCTGTCGGAAGTTCCCATAAATGCATAATTACTTCCGCCCCAGCCTTCATCACCATAATGGACTGCATCAGTGGAAATTACAAATGTATAATCTTTGCCCCACTGTAAATTTTTTGAAGCAGCGGTTTCTTTTATAGCTTCTGAAAGGTCCTTTGCAATCTTTTCCATCCTTTCAAATGGTATGGCAGGAACAAGAATGGAAACAATTTCCACATCATGATCATAATACTGCAACCACGGGATTTCGGCTTCCACAGAGTGTTCAATGGACTGCATAGAGTCGTTTACCATGTAATCATCTTTCGGCAAGTGCGCCATGATTTTATCTCGCAAATCCGAAACTTTCACTTTCCCGAAAGGGCCTTTCCAACTGGAATACGAATCAAAAATGATCTGATTCTCAAGGTGCAACTTGGCAGCTTTGTGTGCCACGCCAAAAAGGATCACTCTTTTAGCCTTGACCTGGCTCAGAGTAGCGGGATACAAATATCCTACGTAAGTGTAATCGTCATGCGGGCAAACCACCGCCTTAGCAGGTTCCGGATTCAACTTGATCACACTTTCATCCAGCAAATTCCCCTGATATTCTTTGATCCGGTTCATCAGGGAATCCAATTGCCATGGATATTGGGCAAACCCCACAGTATCCACTAAATGTGTTCTTTCGCTCATAACTTTAGGTTGATTGTTACATGAGGTAATGAAGCTGAAAAGTATCATCACCGTCAATGGTAGGAACAAGTACTTTTTCATAATTCATTTTTTTCAAAGTTAAAAAATATAGCCGATCTTTGATTTCTACACTATCACTATTATAAAATCTGTTAAAGAAACAAACTTTGCCTTCCTGTATGAAAATGTATATCCTGATATCCAGAAAGCTTTCTGGACTATCGGGATTCATTCGACTTATAAATTTCAATGCGTTTCTCTTTTGAAATTTT
>VAPK010014166.1_pt1 | contig 25139 bp, 21 predicted proteins | sample 3395031 | NCBI WGS metagenome assembly VAPK01 (sample SAMN08290443, study PRJNA428436) | hydrothermal vent metagenome | isolation source: Deep-sea hydrothermal vent chimney 1 | place: Pacific Ocean: Juan De Fuca Ridge
AGCCGGAGATTATAAAGTTTATAAAAAAGAGAGAATCCATGTAGCAAGGAAGAAAGATCTGCTGGAACTTATCAATTATTATAACTCGCTTTAGTTTTTCCCGACAGATATAGTGCATTAAAAATTAACCATTATTTTCAAATTTACCCTTCTTGTGGTCAGATAATTAGGCACAGCAAAATTTTGATTTTTCACGTCTGTGATCCAGTTGTAAGAAATGGTATTATAAACCTGAAAAAGGTTGAAGACGTCAAGCGTTACCCATAAGGATTTGAATTTCTTTAAAGCAGCATTCTCGCCGTCGTGGTGTAATAAATTCCAGGAAAATCCCACATCTACCCTTCTGTAATCGGGCATTCTTAAAGTTTGCTGATAGGATTGTGATTGTGGTGGACCGAACGGTAGTCCTGTTGCGAAGAGCACCCGGAGATGCACTTTAAACGCTTTATGGCCTGGAATATAATCCTGAAAAAAAATCTTAAAATTCACCCGGCTGTCCGTTGGAAGCGGAATATAGCCAGGAGAAACTTTAGTGCTATCTGAAGCAAGAAGATGTTTTGTGGCCGGAAGTTGCGTTCCATTATTATTATAGAAATTGTAATAATAGTCACCCTGAACATCTTCAGCCGCTTTTAAAAAGGATAACGATATCCAGCTTTCAATACCATTTACAAAAGCGCCTGATAACCTGAAGTCTATGCCGGTGGCATAGGCTTTGGCAGTTTGGTTGGCAAAGTAACGGACCTGCAAATTGTCAATTTCATAGGGAATAAAATGATCCATCTTTTTATAATAGGCTTCCGCGCTGAATAAAAATGGACGGTTCCAGATTTGCAATTTATAATCTCCCGACAAAATAAAATGGATGGATCTGGGCGATTTTATGTTGTGATTAATTTGCCCGTTCATTTCCCTCATTTCTCTGTAAAAAGGAGGTTGGTAAAATACTCCCGATGCGAAATGAAACGTCCAGTCGGGATTTCCTGATGGAATATAAGCCAGATTGAATCTCGGGCTGAACAAAAATTCACGGGCAAAATCCCAGTAATAAAATCTCGCTCCGGCAGTCAGGCCCAATTGGCTATTATTGTTCAAAAGAAGGTCCCATCGGTTGGAGGCATAAGCTGAAAACCGGTTGATCGATAAAATGTTGTGTGCAGAAACAAAATAAAACAATTTCAAATCGGGCTTGGACGGAAATGGGTTTCCGGGTGTGTCAACCGGATTTGGTAAAAAATATCCGGCAGAGTCGTTGACCTCCCATTCTCGGACCTGATCGTCAACAAACTGATGCTGGTAACGCACACCCCAAAGCAAATGATGCCCATTGTAGAAATAGGAGCCGTTGTGCTCAACGGAAAATACACGGGCAGTAAAATAATCGCGCGCATGGCGAAGGTAAGCTCCAACACCCAGGGTTTGTATTGCCTGTCCTTCGTTAGGACTAACCTGATTTTTGCTTACCTCTCCTATCCAATATTGCCCCAAAATGTCATACGTTTCTGATTCCTGTGTGTTGAAACCAGAAATAATAAAGTTTAATCTTGTGTTTTTGTTGGGATGGTAATGAAAAGTGAGCCCTTCCTGGGCAAGGTCGTGCCGGTCAATTTCTGAACCGTCGAAATAAACAGAAAAACGCAGTGCTTGTTGTGCTGTTCCAAAATCTGTTTTCCGGCTGCTTGGAACCAATTTATATTTATTTCTGGAAAAATAACTCAAAAGTGAAACATCCCATTTTCTCGATAGCTCGAAAGTGAACAAAGATTGAAAGTCGGCGAAATCCGGTTTGTAGTTCCCTTTTGTGTCCAATGTCCCCAACAGATAACGGTTTGTTCTATAGCGGCTTCCAATCAAATAGGTAAATCGGTGATTCTTATTTGTTCCCTGAACTGAAACTCCAGCCCCCAGAAGGCTTAAATAGACACTTCCACCAAAGCTTTTTGGATGTTTATATGTAATATCCAAAACGGATGACATCTTATCGCCATACTGGACGCCAAATCCACCTGCAGAAAAGTTTATTTTTGAAACAAGGTCAGGGTTCACAAAACTAAGCCCTTCCTGTTGACCCGAATTCACTAAAAATGGCCGGTAAATTTCTATTCCATTGACATACACCAAATTTTCATCATAATTGCCACCCCTGACAGAATATTGTGAGCTTAACTCATTGTTTGAAGTTACTCCTGGCAAAGTTTTTATTAGACCTTCAACACCTGACGATGCCGCCGGCGAAACCAAAACGTCTTTCGGATTTAGGCTTTCAATTTTTTCAAGCCGCATATTTTGTTCCCGGACTTCCAGGTCGGGAAGCTCAGTGCTTTTGCGCAGGAGCTTGAAATTCAAAATCTCTTTTTCATCAGAACGCACTTCCAAAAGCGTATCAATACTTTTATATCCAATAAAACTTACTGAAAGTATGAATTTAGTATTTACCGGAACGTTTAGGCTGTAAAATCCTGATGAATCAGTAACGGTTCCTTGCTTTGTAGAAGCTACCCTGATGTTTACCCATTGTAACGGCTTTCCTTTTTCTGTTTTGATAACGCCCTCCAATTGTGCTGTTTGAGCGAAAATTTCGCTAGAAACCAAACATAACAGAAGGACTAATCCAAAAAACTGGTATGACCGGGGCCTTCGCATGCGTTTAGTTGTTTTAAAAAAAAAACTTATTCAAAGCAAATTTATTATATATCATGAAGCAATCATGCTGGGAAACCATTATTTTGAAATTTTACCCGGTATACTCTTTAGAATTTAATCCAAATAATAACTGCCATGAAAACGAAATTAGCATGAAAATGTTTTATACTTTTGAGCCGTATTAATAAAATGCTCCGAGAATAGGTTTCTAAAGCGAAAACCATGAAATTTATTCCGATGGGTTCAGACAGAAATGTTTGCGCCTCCCGAATTCTGCATAAGCAGAATGAATTGGAAAGGAGTCAGCAAAAGTATCACTCTGTTGTGAGTTACCGGAGTTGGCCTCTTTCCTGATTGGGTAAGAGGCTTTTTTATTATCTGTTAATGAGTTAAATAAAGATTATAGCATATTTGAACCTAAATATTGATCATGATCTCTTTTGAAGAAGCATTAAAACTGATTCTGGAAAATGCGCACACCACCGGAACAGAAACGAAAGAATTTGTAAATTCCCTTAACCGGGTTTTGGCTGAAGATATTGTATCTGACGTAGACATGCCGCCGTTCAATAAATCGGCTATGGATGGCTATGCCTGCCGGAGCAAAGATTTGCAGAATGAGTTGGAAGTCGTTGAAGTGATCCCTGCCGGTTACTGGCCGAAAAAAGAAGTAGGAGAAAACCAATGTTCCAAAATCATGACTGGAGCCCCTTTACCTCAGGGTGCCGATACGGTTATCATGATAGAATATGTTAAGGAAGTCGCCGAAAACAAGATCATTTTCACCAAAGAAAACACAAAATCCAATATTTGTCTTTTAGGTGATGACGTTAAAACCGGTGATATTGTTCTGAAAAAGGGAACGCTTATCAAAGCGAAGCATATTCCGGTTCTTGCATCGGTTGGTGCAACAAAAGTAAAAGTCTTCAAACAACCTCATGTAGCAGTGGTTTCTACAGGAAATGAATTGGTTGAACCAAATATCACGCCGCAGCCATCGCAAATTAGAAATTCAAATGGCTATCAATTGGTAGCTCAGGTAAAAGAACTCGGCCTGCCTGCAACCTATTACGGTATTGCCAGAGATACTTTTGAAGATACAAAAGCGTTGTTTCAAAAAGCAATCGTCGATTCAGATGTAGTCATCATGTCTGGGGCTGTTTCCGTGGGAGATTACGATTTTGTACCTGATGTGCTTAAACAATCCGGTTTTGACATTCATTTTCATGGTGTATCTGTGAAACCAGGGAAGAGAACCATTTTTGGAACGCAGGAAAACAAATGGTTTATAGGTGTTCCCGGGAATCCTGTTTCTGCCTTTGTTCAGTTTGAAACACTGATCAAGCCGCTTTTATATAAGATTATGGGCAGCAATACCTTTTCACCCATCCTACAACTGCCTTTGGAAAATGATTATAAAAGAAGAAAAGCTGAGCGCAAGGCTTATGAACCGATAATGATAACGGCACATGGAACTGCCATGATGATGGAATATCACGGCTCCGCACACATCAATTCTTTATCGTATGCTGACGGACTGATGGAAATTGAGTTGGGAACAAAAGAAATTCATAAAGGAACCTTAGTCTATGTACGACCGATTTGACAGAAAGATTGATTATTTGCGCATTTCAGTCACTGACCGGTGTAACCTGAGATGTGTTTATTGCATGCCTCAAGAAGGTGTTGAGTTCATCCCCATTGAGCAAATCCTTTCTTTCGATGAGATTATTGAAGTAGTTCAGGGCGGTGTAAGAAAAGGGATCACAAAAATCAGGCTAACCGGCGGTGAACCGTTGGTCAGGAAAGACATTGTAGCCCTTGTCAAAAAAATTGCTTCAATTGGTGAAATCACGGATCTTTCGATGACCACCAACGGAATATTATTATCAAAATTTGCTGAAGAGCTGAAAAAAGCTGGCCTGTATCGTGTCAACATCAGTCTTGATACGATGTCGGCAGAGCGATATGCTAAAATTACCCGTGGCGGAAACATTGAGAAAGTTTTCGAAGGGATTGAAGCTGCTAAAAAAGCAGGTCTCACTCCTATCAAGATCAATTGTGTTGTCTTCAAAAGCAGCGATGAAAAAGATGCCCGGGAAGTAGCGGAATTCTGTGTCAAACAAGGGCTTCAGATTCGGTTTATCCATCAAATGAATTTGGAAACTGGCGAATTTTCAAAAGTGGTAGGCGGCGAAGGTGGCGATTGTAAAAATTGTAACCGCCTGCGGCTTTCAGCCAATGGCGATATTAAACCCTGTTTGTTCAACGAGCTGGCTTTTCCTGTAAAGAAATATGGTATTGAAGAAGCCTTTTCAAAAGCGCTCGCCGAGAAACCCAAAGCTGGAACACGAAACAAATCCGGAAAATTTTATGGAATTGGAGGTTAAAGAAAATAACAACTATTGAGTCTATATATCATTAATTGAAAGGAAATTATGGAATTGTCACACATTGATAAAGATGGCAAAGCCAACATGGTTGACGTGGGGAACAAGCCTGTTCAATTACGTACCGCTTTGGCTGAAGGTTTTATCAGGTTGCAACCGGAAACCGTTCAACTGATACATGAAAATCAGATTAAAAAAGGCGATGTTCTCACTGTCTCAGAAATCGCCGGTATTCAGGCCGCAAAAAAAACCAGTGAGCTGGTACCGTTATGCCATCCACTTTTTCTCACGAAAGTGGCAGTAAAAGCCCTATTAAAAGAAAATGGTGTTCATGTCAGCTGTACCACAAAATGCAATGGGCAAACAGGTGTGGAAATGGAAGCTCTGACCGGCGTGCAGATTGCGTTGCTAACGGTTTATGATATGTGCAAGGCCGTTGACAAGACTATGGTGATGGAACATATCCATCTGATTGAAAAGACAAAAAAATAATTCCATTTATGAAAACTTTTGAAGTTACATCCGTAAATATCTCTGAAAAGAAAGGTACGATCAAGAAACCTGTTGAGAAAGTAACCCTTTCGCAAATAGGCATCCCTGGCGATGCGCATTCTGGAAGCTGGCACAGACAGGTAAGCTTGTTGGGTGAAGAAAGTATCAGGAAATTCTCCAAAGAAGCCAATCGGGAGATCAAATTCGGTGAATTTGCAGAGAACATTTCAACGCGCGGCCTGGAGCTTTATAAAACAGCACCCCTGGATCGGTTTGTTTCTGATGATATTGAGCTAATGGTAACACAGATTGGCAAGAAATGCCATGGAGATAATTGCGCTATTTTCAGGGAAGTTGGAAATTGTGTTATGCCTAAAGAAGGGATCTTTGTAAAGGTTTTGAAAGGCGGAGTTTTAGTCCCTGGCGTAAAATTTGAATATCACCCAAGAGTTTTAAAGATTCATATTGTAACTTTAAGCGACCGCGCCAGCCAAGGTATTTATGAAGATTTGAGTGGCCCAGCCATTCAAAAGAAAACAGAAGAATTTTTGCTTTCGCGAAATCGTCATTTTGAATTTAAAAACCAAATTATTCCTGATGATACTTCACTTCTCGAACAATCTATGCTGGATGCTATTGCGCAAAATGCAGATATTATTTTCACTACCGGAGGAACCGGGATCGGAGACCGGGACATCACACCTGATGTGGTCAAACCGATGCTTGATAAGGAAATAACCGGAATTATGGAATTGATCCGTGTAAAATACGGCATGAAAAAGCCCAATGCGCTCATCAGCAGAGCTGTTGCCGGAACCATAAATAAAACATTGGTTTACACGCTTCCCGGAAGTCTGAAAGCCGTCAATGAATATCTTGATGAAATTTTGCCCACTCTGGAGCATTCACTTTACATGATGAACGGCCTGGATCTGCATAGTTAAAGGCAGTTGTTTTTTCTTTGTATTCTTTACAGGGATGATTGGCGCCATTCATTTTAATTCTCTAAATTTGGCATCCATAAACTAATAATAAACTTTGGCGCACTTTTTCCATAAATTTCACAAAGCCGGCATTATTTTGCTGTTGTTATGGATTTCATATCCTGTTTCGGGTCAGACGAATGATAAAAATATCGTTGATTCGACTAAAATGAAACAGGACAGTATTGCCGTTTATTATTTTTCAGGAACTATTGACAGCCTAAAAGCAAACCGCCTCCATTCTATCGACACAACCGTCACCTATTTTCACCAGTTTAAAGATGACCAGCATGGAAACCAGATGTACGGAACGTTGAATAACGAAGGGCTTCCCAGTTACAACCGTGTCTTTTTGCCTAATTTGACCTCCGGATACATTTTCATGCCCAATACACTGAATCACATTTTGTTCTCAAACAACGAAATCCAGTATTATAAACTTGTACAGCCTTTTACCGATCTGTATTATGTGATGGGACCTAAGAAAGAACAAAACCTTGGGGTAGGTTTTGACCGGATGATCAGCAAAAATATCACGTTGGGAATGCGTTTGGCTATTGTTAATTCACCCGGCACTTATGCCAGAAGCTTTTCCAAAAATAATAACCTCTATATAACAGGGCAATACTATACTGAAAATCATAGATACGGCATTATTGCCAATTATCTCTATAACCAGGATAAGTTTCAGGAAAGTGGCGGATTGCTTCATGACAGTATATTCCAATTACATCAGGAGACAGATCCTTCCGTGATCCCGGTTCAGTTATCATCTGCCGAAAACAGGGTTAAAACCAAAGGTTTCTTTGTGGAGCAATATTTTAATTTGCTTCCCCCAGACTCCACAAATGCGAAATCCAGAAGAACACTTGATGCAGGAAGCATCTCCTATTCGTTTTTGTATCAGAAGAATTATATGACATACTCCGATTTAAGTTCGGATTCATTGTTTTATCAGGCTTTCCCTGCTGTTTTTGATACCTTGCAAAGCTATGATTCCATTTATCAGGTACATTTCAGGCATACTATAAAGTGGTCTAATCTTGGCTATAATGAAGACAAACTGAGTCAGGTATTTCATCTTTCTTTTGGGATCCACCTGGACCGAATCGAGCAAAAAATGGCTTATGATTCTGTGTTGAACCGTTTCAATGCTGTCAGTCCTTTCGGAGCAATATCCTTATGGCTTTTTAAGCGTAGTTACCTTGATGCACACGGGCAAATAACCTTCGGTGGTTACAACAATGGTGATTTTGAACTGACCGGTGGATTGTTGCAATATCTTGGATCAGAAGAAAAGAATATTGGTAAGCTTCGCTTTAATTTGCAGATCATTAACAGAATGCCGGCATGGTATTTCTCACATTATCAATCTAATCGCTTTAATTGGGACCATAACCTTAAAAAAGAGCGTTTTCTGATCCTTAGCGGAGAATACCTTTACAAAAACATTTGTGTGGGTACTAGAATTCAGACCCTTAATAATTACACTTATTTTGACGATTCTGTGGTACCAGCACAAAACAAACAGACTGGAACCATTTTGCAGATATATGGCAACGGAACAATTCCAATAAGAAGTCTTGGCATCAATTTCAGAGGCGTTTACCAGACTACCACCATGGGCAACAGTGTTCATCTGCCTACTTTTATGGGAATGCTTGATCTGTATTTCAAAGGGTGGATTTTCACACATCATGGAAAATTGCAAACCGGACTGCAATTTTCATATTTCACAAAATACTATGCTGATGCTTACATGCCTGAACTCAGGAATTTTTATGTGCAAAATAATACGATCATAGGCGATTACCTGATGATATCGGCTTATGCCACCCTGAAGGTAAAAACATTTCGCTTGTTCTTCAAAGAAACCAATTTGAGAGGGCTGTCAGGCATCTACAACTATTACAGTTCTCCCCATTATCCTGATGGGGCGCCCAGCTTGTTTTTCGGAGTTTCCTGGAGATTTCATAATTGATTTCTGTCTGATCTGTAAGCCCCTTCCTTTCCATTTTATGATAAGTTCAATGGATTTAGGCACTTTACATGGAGCCTAAACCCGATTAAACCCAGTTAAATTATAATAACCCTAATTAAAAGAAATACTTTATTTATGTGCTGAAATTTTGTACCTTGAGAGCCTCAAACCCAAAAAATTCAAACACATGAAAAAGCAGATTTCATTAACAGTAAAATGCCCATTTTGCATGAAATCACTTCTTGATGAAGATGTTAAGATCCAGGGACATCCAAGCATTAAATTAAACATTCAGACGGAATATGAACGGGGTACCATTCATCTGTGTGCTGTGTACGAATGTTATGAAAACGCTACAGATGTTGATTTGAAAAAAGGCGAAATAGTAGAGTTTACCTGCCCGCACTGCAACAAGGAATTACTCATAAAAGAAGAATGTAAACTCTGTGATGCGCCCATGGTTTCCTTGATGCTGGATACTGGTGGCAGGGTCAGTTTGTGTTCAAGGAACGGCTGCCCAAATCATTATATTGCATTCGAGGACTTATCGATTGAATTGCACAAATTTTATGAACAATACGGCGACTAACATATCCGCGGCAACTGCTGCCCGGAAAGCATTTCAATAATTCTTTTCCCTCCTACCACTGTATTCAACCAGGCTTTTCCCTGGTGTGAATCGTCTATTGTCCCTACTATAGCGGCGTACTGTCCTAAAGGATGTTCATGCATCAGCGAAACGGCTTTTTCAGCATCCGCGGCATCGACAACCATTAGAATTTTCCCTTCGTTGGCAACATACAGCGGATCAAAGCCCAGCAGTTCACACATACCGCGGACCCCTTCTCCAATAACTAATTTTTCTTCATCAATTTGTAGCCCTATTTCTTTTCCTTTAACCAATTCTGCAACTACAGTTCCGAGTCCTCCGCGCGTCGCATCTCGCATAAATTTCACCCTGATTCCGGTATCAAGTACTTTACGGATCAAACCACTTAAGCAGGCACAATCTGACTGTATCGAAGCAGAAATGTTCAAGTCATTCCGTGCTGCCATAATAGCCATTCCATGAGCTCCGATCTCTCCGTTTACAATGATCTTATCGCCAGGATTTATGGTGTTTCCCGAGCCGATGGAAACATAACTTTCATTTAATGTGCCAATTCCGCTGGTATTAATGAAGATTTTATCACATTTCCCTTTATCAACCACTTTGGTATCACCAGTAACAATCATTACACCAGCCTTCGAAGCTTCTTCAGACATGGTTTTGACAATGATCTCCAGATCATCCTTTGGGAATCCTTCTTCAATAACAAATCCGGCGCTTAAGTATTTGGGAACTGCACCAGAAACCGCTAAATCATTTACTGTACCTGCGATAGCGAGCTTCCCAATGTTCCCGCCAGGAAAAAAAATTGGATCTACCACAAAAGAATCGGTGGTAAATGCCAAATGTTTCTGATCAAATTTTAAAACTGCCGAATCGGATTGTTGCCTCAAAATTTCATTATCAAAATAGCGTGCGAACAGGCCATCAATCAGATCGTGGCTCATCCGGCCACCGCTTCCGTGTCCTAAAAGGATTTTGTCATTACTCATCAGACTTTAATTTTCTGTATTTATTAATACAATCCTGTTACTTTCCAAATCATGCCAAACATAAGAAATGTCTCTGAAACATGATTTGGAAATCTGTGATGTCCGGGTTTTCAAACCCGGACATCCTATAAATACTTTTTTACAAGTACGTAAAATTCATCTTTCTGAAAAGGCTTGCTGATGAAATCGTCGCAACCAGCTTTCAGAGCATTTTCCCTATCTTCCTGGGTGGCATAAGCAGTTTGAGCAATCACAGGGGTTTTCGGGGTCACTTTTTTGATCTCCCGGGTAGCATCCAGTCCGTTTAAAACCGGGATTTTCACATCCATTAGAACCATATTTATTTCAGGGTTGGTTTTAGAGAAATCAACAGCCTGCATCCCATCAATAGCATGAATAATCTTAATTTTAGGTCCCATGTGTTTGAGTAAGAATTCAATATACTGATAATTGATTTCTTCATCTTCTACTACCAGAACGGTTTTAATACCGGAATCTGCATCTTTTTTATTTTCCGGTGATTCAACAGAAGAAACTTTTTCAGGATGCACAGGATTATATGGAATGGTAACATAAAAAATAGCACCTCTGCCCTTTTCTGATTCAACACGAATATTCCCACCCAACAGTTCGGCATTAGCTTTCGCAATTGAAAGTCCAAGTCCCAATCCGCCGACTTTTCGGGATAACTCTTTTTCTTCCTGAGAAAATCTTTCAAAAATCAATCTCTGATTTAACTGACTAATCCCTACTCCCGTATCTTGAATGTAAAATTCAAGCATCTTTCCTTCCAATTTGTATCCCATCTTGATAAATCCTTCGTAAGTAAACTTCAGGGCATTTTCCAACAGATTATCAAAGATTTTGCGAAGCTTATTATCATCCAAAATGATCTCAGCACCTTCATTATCAAGGTTTTTATCAAGATATAAAGCCAAGCTTTTCTCTTTGGCTTTCAGGTCAAAGACAGCAAAACACTCCTGTAGCAAATCATTGATATTCACTTCCCGCGAACACAATTTAACCTGGTGCGTTTCGAGTTTTGAGATTTCCAGAATATCATCAATAATTCTCAGTAATTGACTGGCGCTGTTAATGATAATCTTGGTGTAATTTTTTTTCGAAGCCGCACTAAGTCCTTCTTCTTCCAGAAGATGTGAGAAACCGATAATCCCGTTCATGGGGGTTCTAATCTCATGCGACAAATTTGCAAGAAATTCCGATTTCAGACGATCGCTTTCTTCAGCTTTCTCTTTTGCCAGAATCAGATCCTTTTCTGTTTTCTTTCGCTCACTGATGTCATCAATTACTGTATAAATTTTCTCAACCTTCCCATCCTCATTTTTTAAGGGAACTATCTGGCTCGATAACCAATTTGTCTTTTCCCACTTTGATGTATATTCAAGCTCAACTCTCACTACTTCACCTGTTTCGCAGGATTTCAGAAAATTACTACTGTAGCCGTTTTTAACCAATGGCGGGAACTTTAGAATATTAATTTCCATGGTAGCTTCCAGCGAAGGAGATCCTAAAATTTTAAGAAGTTTATCATTTGCTTCAAGAATCGTCCCATCCGGTTTTGCAGTTAAGATTCCCAAAGGTGAATTTTCAAATAAAATTCTGTAATTCTTTTCCCTGTCTATCAGCGAACCTTCCATCTCCTTTTGGCGTGTTGTGTCGCGGGCATAAACCAAAAGACTCTTTCGTGAGCCATCTTCGTTAAAAAGCGGAACTTTGATAACATCAAAAAATTTCACGCTTCCGTCAGATTGCGGAATGATCTCACCTTGTCGAGTCATCTCTCCTCTTTCCCATGTTTCATTATCTGATCTTGCACAATCCAGCATTATATCTTTTAACTCTGGTTTTTGGCCTGCCATCTCAACATCTGTGAATCCAATGCTGTGCTCCTCTTCCAGTTTAAAAAATTCTAATGCCGCATTGTTGGCAGTGACCCATCTTCCCTGACCATCTTTAAATTGAATAACATCCGGCGTTGCGTTGATCAGAGTTTTTAGATCATCCTCACTTTTTCGAAGTAAGTCTTCAGTTTTTTTTATGTTTTCAATGCTTTTAGTAATAAACAGAAAATACTGCTTTCCATTGAGTTCCATCATGGATGCAGAGACTAAGACGGTTATTATTTCCCCCGATTTAGTGTGAATTTGTAATTCTTCATTTTTAACTGATCCTTGTTTCTCAATTTTTTTTATCAGGGAGTCCCGATCAGAAGGATTTACAACCGTCTGTTTTTCCCGATTCTGGTATCCCAGAATTTCTTCCCTTTTGTATCCTGTCAGTTCCAGAAAGCCATTATTTACTTCAATAACTTCACCTGTAATTTTATCTACAATTGATAGTGAATCAGGAGTGGTTTCGAAAGCTTTCCGGAATTTTTCTTCGTTTTCTTTAAGCTTGTCCGCCAGTTTCCTCCTTTCTATGGCATTTGCGAGTTGAGTCGAAATATGATTAAGAAGCTGTAAATCTGTCTTTTGCAGAGCATTTGGACTTTCGTAATTTTGAACTGCCATCACCCCGATAACGCCATTTTCTGTTTTAAGAGGAACACCAATCCAAATCGACGCGGGATGGCCTATAATATCGATTTCTCCATTTCTTGCTAATTCTTCCTGAACTTCAACACTGGCATATAATGGTTTACCTGAACGCCAGACGTACCCTGTAACACCCCGGCTTCTGTCAAGATTTGTAAAATGCTGGGGTTCATTATGGGCATCTTTGAAATAAGGAAAATCAAAAGTATCGGTCTCAGGTCTGTAAAGAGCAACATAAAAATTACTTACATCCATAAGTTTCCCAATGGAAGTATGAACTTGTCCTAAAGATTTTTGAAGATCATTGGTAAAAAGAGTTGCTTCGGCGATTTCAAAAATTACCGACTGAACCAACTCCATCTTCTTTTTATCATTTTCTATCTGCTTGTTTTCCAGAGTGCGAGTTATAACACGACCAATTTTTTTAACATCTTCTTTGAGAACATATTCATCAGCGCTGGCCTTCATACATTCTACAGCAGTATTTTCATCCATAGAACTTGTCCAAATGATCAAAGGCAAAGATGGGTTTTCGCGGTTTCTGATTTCCAGGGCCTTCATTCCGTTAAATGAAGGCAAAAAATAATCAGAAATAATGATGTCATAATCATTATGGATCTCTTCATTAAGTTCTTTTTCGGTTTCAATATTTTTTAGAAGGAATCCTGGGAAATCAGTATTCAAAACTTCTTTCAATAAAATGACATCAGTTACATTATCTTCAATCAGGAGTATTTTTAAAAGTTTTTTCATGTATCTGAACTTAAACTATAGATTTCAAGAAACATTCCATTGCTGTTAAGCTAAACGCTGCATCATAATTTGGGTTTATCCGAAACGCGGTTCTAACCAGGGGTAATTTCCAGATGATATTTCCAAAATCACAGCGAGCCACTTTAGAATTCACTCAAAGATATTCATAAATTCTATAACTTCATAAATCGAAAAGTACAATTATCCCTATTTGGATATGATCTCAATGAAAGACTTAGATATAACTTTGATAAGTCTCAGGATCAACTCAAAAAAATCAACTTCTGTTATAAAGATAATAGGCCTGGCAAGCACCTTCACTTGAAACCATGCATGAACCAACAGGACTTAACGGGGTGCAGGCTTTGGCAAATAAAGGACAATTCTTAGGTTTTTTTAAACCCTTTAAAACTAGTCCGCAGATACATCCTTTTGGTTCAATCAAAGGTTCCACTTCTACTGCTCCTACTGCTTTTTCAGCATCGTGGATTTCGTACTCTTTTCTGATTTTTAGCCCACTGTCTTTTAGAATTCCCAAACCACGCCACCAGTCATCTCCATATTCAAAGACTTCATCCAGCATTTGCTGGGCTTTCACATTTCCTTCCGGCTTGACCGCCCTGGTGTACTGGATTTCCACTTTCGGGTCGTTGTTTTCGATTTGCTTAACGAGCATCAGAATAGTCTGCATCAAATCAACCGGTTCAAATCCACTGATCACGACTCCCAAACCATATTTCTTGGGGATATCTTCATAAATGCCTTTTCCTGTGATAGTGCTTACGTGCCCTGGCCCTATGTAGCCGTTGATCTTAACACCTTCGTCAATCAGGGCAGACATGACAGGCGGCATAACCTTGTGGGCGCTGAAAACAGAAAAATTGAACAATCCAGCCACCTTTGCCTGTAAAATCCCGGCAGCCGAACTGGGTGCAGTAGTTTCGAAACCAATACCAAGAAAAACCACTTTTTTTCTCCGGTTTTTCTTCGCTATCATTAACGCATCCATAATTGAGTAAACCACTTGGATATTCGCCCCGTTAGCACGTTCTTTTTCTAAGGTTGATGTAGAACCCGGAACCCTGATCAAATCGCCGTAGGTTGTGATAATAACGTCATCCAGGCGGCTATATGCAATAGCTTTGTCAATATAACTTCTGCTAGTAACACACACAGGGCAGCCGGGACCTGAGATCAACTCAACGTTTTTCGGCAGCAATCCGGGAATCCCGAATTTTTGGATGGACATGGTATGGCCTCCGCAAACTTCCATGAGTTTGACAGGTTTGGTGGAAATCACTGCAATTTCCTTTGCCAGGCCTTGAACAATGTCTTTATCTCTGTATTCGTCTATGTATTTCATTACGAAAACTTATGTGTTTAACTATGGAATAAGCAATGTTTTCCTTTTATGAAAATTGCCCTGCTTTATTTACAGATATCAGCGGATAGCAGCTTCAAATCTATAAATATTCTCTGAATGATCGCAGGTATAAAAAAACTAAATCAGGTGTGTATTATTTTCCTTTTCTTCCATATCCATTTCTTTATTCAATTTTTTGAACTCATCAAAAGCCATCAAAGAAGCCTTGGCATCTTCAAGATCGAGCTTTTGAATGGCAAATCCGGTATGAATTAACACGTAATCTCCAGGTTTTAAAACTTCACCGGACAACAGTTGCAAGCTTGCCTTGTATGACGAATCACCTACAGAGCAAATAGCAAGATCACCTTCTGTCTTTTCAATTTTTGCTGGAATACTCAGACACATTTTAATTTGTATTAAAATTTATATAAAATACTGTAAATTGATTTATATCAACTTGTTAAATTTATTATTAAGACTGCGGCGTTTTGCTACAATTGCGAGTTGGCCCAAAGCAATCCCTCCGTCATTGGATGGAACCAAAGTGTGGGAAAAAACTTCAAAGCCGGCTTCTTGCAATTTGTTTTCCGCTTTTGTCAGCAGTATTTTGTTTTGAAAACTACCGCCTGAAAGAGCTACCTTCTTCAATCCTGATTTTGCACTGATATCAGTAACTACTTTCAAAATAACCTGAACGATTGTATTATGAAATTTTGCTGAAATCACTCCTACTTCTACTTGGTTTAAGAAGTCATTCAAAATTTCTATAAAGGCAGGTTTAAACGAGATGACATCCTTTTCAAAACTAAATGGATAAAATTCATTACCGTCTGAAATTGCAACCGATTCAAGACGCATAGGTGGTTCTGCATGATAAGAAGACAATGGACAAACACCGGTAAGTGCAGAAACAGCATCAAACAAACGCCCGGCACTGCTGGTTTCAGGGCAATTTAAATTTTGCTTGAGCATGAAAATAACTGCTTCAAAGGATTGATGATTGATCCCTGAAAAAAGAGATATATAATTTTCTCTTAAAAATGATTCTCCAAAATAACGGAACAAATAAGCAACTGCCATCCTCCAGGGTTCTTTGGTAACCAAATCACCTCCGGGCATTGGGATGTACTCAAAATGAGCAGTACGTTCAAAATCAGCCAGATCGCAAACCAGAAACTCGCCACCCCAGATTTTTCCGTCTGTGCCAAGTCCTGTGCCGTCAAAACTGATCCCGATTACTTTTTCATCGAGATAGTTTTCAGCCATACAGGATGCAATGTGTGCATGATGATGCTGGACATGGATCAACGGGAGCCCTGTTTCTTCTGCGTAACGCGAAGACAAGTAATCAGGATGGAGATCAGCAACAGCCATTGCCGGATTAAAACGGAACAAATGGCTAAAACGTCCTATGGATTCTGTATAAAATTCCAGCGTTTCTAGGTTTTTTAAATCTCCGATATGCTGACTTAGAGTGGCTTGCTTTCCCTTGCCAATAGCAAAACAATTCATCAGTTCAGCGCCTGCGGCAAAAATTCCTTCCGTGATGAGATTAAGCAGAATAGGAGCCGGAACATAAGAACGCGAACGTCGAATAATTCTTTCCCTGTTGTTCACAGCCATGCAAACCGAGTCGTCAGTCCGGTTGTAAATTTCCCTGTTATAAGTAATAATTGCATCTGTTATTGGTGCAAAATCTTTTAACGCTGCTTCATTGTCAATGAGAATAGGTTCATCCGAAAGGTTTCCACTAGTCATGACCAATGCTGGAACTGTAATATGTTCAAAAAGAAGATAATGAAAAGGCATATAAGGGAGCATGGCCCCTACAGTATTTAATCCCATGCTGATGGATGCTGCCAGTGCCTTTCTTGTTTTCAAAAGCACGATCGGCCGTCGCCAGCCGGTAAGAAGCTTTTCTTCAACCGAATTTAGGAAATGGTATTCTTTCAATGTTTCTTTGTTTCCAAACATAACTGCGAAAGGTTTCCCTTCCCTGTTTTTCTGCTGTCTTAACAACTTTACAGATTCTTCATTTTGTGCATCACAAGCCAGGTGAAATCCTCCAAGGCCTTTGATTGCTACAATTTTTCCGTCAGCGAGCAGTTGAGCGGTAATTTTCAGAATTTGCTGTAAGTCTGTAATTTTTTCTTCACCAAGATGTAATGTATAATGAGGCCCGCACGTATTGCAGGCGACTGGTTGCGCATGAAAGCGCCTGTCGAGAACATTTTTGTATTCCTTTTCGCATTGCGGGCACATTTTGAAGGGAGCCATGGTGGTTTTAGGACGGTCATACGGCAAATTCCGTATGATCGTAAAACGAGGTCCGCAGTTTGTACAGTTGATAAAAGGATAATCAATTCTATGAGGTTGTTTCTTCATATCACGCAGACAGTCATCGCAAACAGCAATATCAGGACTTACCTCCGTTACTTCATCTGAATAGGAACGGCTTGTGGTGATCTGAAAATTCGCAAAACCATTAAGTTTTCTTTCTTGGGGTATAATATCTGAAATCGTTGCTGCGACCGGTGCATCAGTACGTATAGCCGAAATAAATTTCTCAATTTGAACCTTCTCTCCTTCAGCCACAATCAAAACTCCTTCGTTATTATTTTCTACAGTGCCAACAATATTATTTGCATAAGCCAGCTTATAAATAAACGGTCTGAATCCAACACCCTGAACCAATCCACAAATCCTGATTTCATAAGCTGTTTTTGCCATGAAGGTTACTCCTCTATTTAAACAATTTCTAAATTTCTTAATTGTTAAATAATTCACACAAAAAGCTCTATTTTTGTTGTGAATTATTTAACAATGCAAATGTAGTACATTTAACAAAATAATAAACCAATGCTCGAAAATAATCAAATATTAGAAATTCTGAAAAAGTTTGACAATGATAGAAGCCGGTTAATGGATATTCTTCTTGAACTTCATGAATACAAAAACTTTGTTAATGAAGAAGATATCAGGCAACTTTCAGAGAATCTAGATATTTCTGGAGCAGAAATTGAAGAAACACTTTCCTTTTATCATTTCTTTTCAGATTCAGAATTAGGTAAATACAATATTTACCTGAACAACAGTATCACAGCCAATATGAAAGGAAGGGACGATGTTAAAAGGGCTTTTGAAGACGCCTGCGTTACTTCCGCAGGTACTGTATCAGACGATAAACAATTTGGGTTGTTCAATACTTCGTGCATTGGCATGAACGATCAGGAACCGGCTGCCATTATCAACAACAGGATTTTCACACAGCTTACCCCCTACCGCGTCAGGCAACTTGTTAAAGGCATGCGGGAAGGTAAGTCGATTGACGATTTGATATACGAGAGTTACGGGGACGGCAATAATGCTGATCCAGATGTGAAATCGATGGTATTCAACAATATCAGAAGAAAATCAATCATTTTAAAAAATGATTATGATCCTTATACTTTCTTGAAAAACAAAATTCGCGACTATTCGCCGGAACAGGTTATTAAAATAGTAGAAGATTCTAACCTGCGTGGAAGAGGTGGTGCCGGTTTCCCGACTGGGCTCAAATGGCGATTTGGTTCACGTACTGAAGGCACTCATCGAGTTATCATTTGTAATGCCGACGAAGGTGAACCCGGTACATTTAAGGACCGCGTACTCCTTACACAATATCCTGAAATGGTGTTCGAAGGCATGGTGGTTGCTGCTTTTGCCACGGGTGCAGATATCGGCTTGCTTTATCTGAGATATGAATACAAATACCTCCTGAAATTCCTGAACAGAAAACTGAAGGAAATGCAGGAGGAAAATCTGTTAGGTAAAAATATCGCAGGAATAAAAGATTTTAATTTCTCCATTCGCATCCAGTTGGGTGCCGGCGCTTACATCTGTGGTGAAGAGTCTGCTCTGATTGAATCCCTTGAAGGAAAACGCGGTGAACCACGAGATAAACCACCTTTTCCCGTAGAAAAAGGTTATCTCGGATATCCGACCATTATTAATAATGTAGAAACACTGGCCACGGCAGTTAAAATTCTCCATCACGGCGCTCGCTGGTATGCAAACTTCGGTACAAAAGACTCATTAGGCACCAAGCTTTTGAGTATCTCCGGCGATTGTAAACTCCCGGGAATTTATGAAGTGGAATGGGGAATCAGCATCAAAGAAGTACTGGAGATGTGCGGTGCAGAAGACGTCCAGGCTATTCAGGTTGGTGGCCCTTCAGGCATGCTCATCGGCATGAAAGATTTTGACAACCTTGACAAAACCACATTGATGAAGTGGTACAAACCTTCGGGGATGATGGTAGCTGAACGGTTTTTTGACCGGAGGCTCAGCTATTCTGACCTTCCGACAGGCGGTTCCATTATTATCTTTAACAACCAACGCGACTTGTTGGGCGATGTGGTTCTCAATTTCATGGATTTCTTTATCGAAGAGTCCTGCGGAAGTTGCTCTACCTGCCGCAACCTGCCTTTGCTTATGAAAGTAAAGCTGGAAAAGATCCTTTCTGGTCATGGTGTCAGAAAAGACATTGAAGATCTTCTCAGTTGGGGAAAAACACTGAAGGCAAGCCGTTGCGGCCTCGGACAGACTGCGGGAAACCCGATCCTTTCAAGTATATTCAACTTCAGACATTTGTATGAAAGACACGTTCAAAGCCTGAAAGAGTTTGATAATGGGTTCAATTTAGAAAAATCAGTAGAACCTTATCTGAATTTCGTTCACAGAAAACCCATGTTTCATCATTTTTAATCTTGTAACGCATCAAAATAATGAGTAACCAAATTAAAATATTCATCGATGGCCGGGAAGTAATCACCGAAAAGGGAAAGACCATCGTGGAAGTTGCCAGGGAAAACGGCATTTTTATTCCCACCCTTTGCTATTTTGAAGGTGCTGAACGGAAAGCCAATTGCAGAATTTGCACCATAAAAATCAACAACCGCATGATGACATCCTGCACTACACCTGTTGTTGACGGGATGGAAATTGAAAACGACACACCGGAACTCAACGACATCAGGAAAAGCATTATCGAATTGTTGTTTGTGAGCGGGAATCACTTCTGTCCGGCATGTGAAAAGAGCGGAAATTGTGAACTTCAAGCCCTGGCATACCGTTTTCAGATGATGGTTCCAAGATTTCCATACTGTTTTCCCAAAAAAGAAGTGGACGCCAGAAATGAAAAGATCATCAAAGAACAAAACCGTTGTATTGCTTGTAAAAGATGTATAAAAACGATTTTTGACGAGAAAGGTAAACGCTATTTCGCTTTTAAGAACCGTGGACAGAAACTGGAAGTTGTGCTGGATCCAATTTTGGGAAAAGACATTTCAGAAGAACTAGCCAAAAAAGCTATGGAAAACTGCCCTGTGGGATCGATTCTTTATAAAGAAACAGGTTTTAAAGTTCCCATCGAACGACGGAAATATGATAAAGAACCTATTGGTAGCCAAACAGAAGGATAATTTTTAAAATGATAGTCATGAATAAAAAGATAATTGCTACAACTTCACTGGCAGGATGCTTTGGATGCCACATGTCGATTCTCGACATTGACGAACGCATTTTAGATCTCATTGAGCTGGTGGAATTCGACAAATCTCCCATCAACGATATTAAAAAATTTACTCAGCCTGTTGATATAGGTATTATTGAAGGTGGGTGCTGCAACAGCGAAAACATAGAAATCCTGAAATATTTTCGTGAAAACTGCAATATTTTGGTCTCTTTGGGAGAATGTGCTATCATGGGCGGATTGCCTGCTTTGCGTAACGGGATTCCCATTGAAGAATGCCTGCGTGAAGCTTACTTGGATGGGCCAACGGTTCAGGAAAATACTGAACACATTCTTCCCGGCCATGAAGATCTTCCCATGATTCTTGACAAGGTTTACCCCTGCCATGATATCGTAAAAATAGATTATTTCCTTCCGGGATGTCCTCCGCACGCTGACTTGATCTGGGATGCCCTGTACGCACTCATCACAGGAAATGAAATGGAGTTGCCCTACGAAGTCATAAAATTTGATTAAATAAAAAACGATGTCTAAGAAAATTACCATAGAACCTGTTACCCGCGTTGAAGGGCATGGAAAAGTCACCATTTTTATGGATGAACAAAATAATGTTACTGAATCCCATCTGCATATCGTAGAATTTCGGGGTTTTGAACGTTTCATTCAAGGGCGGCCCTACTGGGAAGCTCCTGTACTTGTGCAACGGCTTTGCGGCATTTGTCCGGTGAGCCACCACATAGCAGCTGCCAAAGCGCTGGATGTGATTGTGGGTGCCGGAAACGGAGACGGATTAACACCTGCCGGGGAAAAAATGAGACGACTGATGCATTACGGACAGTTCTTTCAATCGCATGTGTTGCATTTTTTTCATTTGAGTTCACCAGACTTTTTATTTGGAATTGACGGCGATCCGCTTGAAAGAAACATCATTGGAGTTGCACGTGCCAATAAAGATCTTGCCGTACAGGGTATTATGATGCGAAAATTCGGACAGGAGATCATCAGGCTTACAGCCGGAAAGAAAATTCACGGAACCGGAGCTATCCCGGGAGGAATCAACAAAAATCTGAGTATTGCTGAGCGTGATGAATTACTCAAAGGTCCCGACCCTCTGAATGCGGATAAGATGGTGGAATGGTCACAAGCTGCACTGGAATTTTTCAAAAATTATCATAAAACCAACCGTCAGCAGGTAGATGGCTTTGCTGCTTTCCCGTCAAACCATTTGAGCCTGGTAAGGAAGGACGGCGCATTGGATATTTATCATGGCGTACTACGTGCCGTAGATGAGGAAGGCAACCGGATTCTTGATGATGTAGATTATCATGATTATGATAAATACATCGAAGAGGAAGTTCGTACGTGGAGTTATATGAAGTTCCCATACTTGAAACACTTGGGAAAAGAAAAAGGTTGGTACCGCGTTGGACCATTGGCAAGGCTAAATACCTGCGATTTTATTCCCACTCCTCTGGCGCAGAAAGAATTTGAAGAGTACAAAGCTTATACGAACGGGAAACCCAACAATATGACACTTCACTATCATTGGGCACGGTTGATTGAAATTTTGCACTCGGCAGAAGTTATTCGCGATTTGTTGAAAGATCCCGATTTGCAAAGCAATGATCTTGTTGTTAAAGGTAAAAAACAGTATGAAGGCGTCGGAGTAATAGAAGCACCACGGGGAACGCTGTTTCATCATTATCGGATAGATGAAAATGATCTGATTACCATGGCAAACCTGATTGTTTCCACCACCCACAACAACGAGCCTATGAATCAAGCTGTAAATCGCACTGCAAGAGCAATCATGGGTGGTCAGCAGACAATAACGGAACCCATGATGAATGCTGTGGAAGTGGCAATTAGAGCCTATGATCCATGTCTGAGCTGCGCCACTCATGCCTTGGGTCAGATGCCGATGGAAATGACACTGGTTGGATCTGATAAACAGATTTTGGACTACAAAATAAAAGACTAAAAGTGTGTAAACTGCTACTATACGGATATGGAAACCCGGGTCGTCAGGATGACGGGCTGGGTATTGCCCTTGCTGAAAAAATATGTGTTTGGGCAAAAGACCGTTTCCCGGAAAAAGTAGATGTAGAAACCAACTATCAGCTGAACATCGAAGACGCCGAAAAGATTTCTCATTATCAAACTGTGATATTTGCTGATGCTTCGCAGGAAAGTATCGAGAGCTTTACGTTTACGCCAATAACTCCTTCTAAATCAACAATTGAGTTTACCATGCACGCCATGTCGCCTTCTTATATTGTGCATTTGTGCGATGATTTATTCCATAAACAACCTGATTGTTTTTTGCTTCATATCAAAGGTTATGAATGGGAGATGAAAGAAGGGTTAGGCAAAAATTCCAGTAAAAACCTGCAGAATTCGTTGCTGTTCCTGAAAAGAAAGTTAGAGACTGTTTTATTAAAAACACAAAATCAATAAACCATGGACTTATCGACAAATTATATGGATTTAAAACTGAAAAATCCCCTTATCGTGGGAAGTTCCAGAATTACGGGAGATCTTAAAGCCATACAACAATGCATCAGTTTCGGAGCGTCTGCTATTGTACTGAAATCTATTTTCGAAGAACAAATTACCCTCCAGGCTGAAACAAAGCTGAAACGGAGCAGGGAGAATGAAGCTTATTATTGGTTTCCGGAAGCCAGGGAAAGCATTTTAAACCTTTCGAAAGAAGCGGGACTCGATTATTATCTCAGGTTTATTGAAGACATTAAAACTTCCAGTGATGTGCCGGTTATTTCCAGCATTCATTGCGTCAGTGCCGAAGGATGGCCCAGATTCGCCAGGCAAATTGAAGCTGCCGGAGCCGATGCCCTGGAGCTGAATATTTCCATATTTCCATTTAACAACTCTCTGACTTCTTTGGAAATTGAAGATACTTATGTGGAGATAGTAAAAGCAGTCAAAAAAGAAGTTAATATCCCGGTATCGGTAAAGCTGGGACCTTTTTTCACAAACATCTGCGGTATCGTTAACCGAATAGTGGAAGCCGGTGCTGATGGCTTTGTTTTGTTTAACCGCTATTTTCATCCTGATATTGATATCGACAATCTGAAAGTTATTGCACATGACCCCTACTCTTCGCCTGAAGAAATGAGCCTTCCTTTGCGCTGGATTGCACTTTTGAAAGGCAATAATCTGGCTTGTGATGTCGCAGCTTCCACCGGGGTCCATTATCACACCGGCGTCATCAAACAAATTCTTGCCGGGGCAAATGCTGTACAACTGTGCAGCACTTTATATCAAAACGGGATTGGACAGATTGCCAATATTTTAGATGGTATGGAAAAATGGATGACGGCGCACCACTTTGAGGAATTAGATGATTTTCGCGGAATATCATTAAGCAATCAAACTGCTGATTCAAATTTTGAAAGAATCCAATATATGAAGATGGATTTTGAAGAAAACGGCATGTAATAATTCTGAAAAACAAAATAATTTTTACTTTTGATGTGAGCAGGTTGATGAGTACCTGCATTAAATTTCAGAAAATGCACGAGCTTTCCATTGTAATGAGTATTGTTGAGATGGCTGAAAAAGAAGTGAAAAAGGCAAATGCGGAAAAAGTGGATTCCATTGAACTGGAGATTGGAACCCTTTCCGGTGTGGAGATGGAAGCTTTCGATTTTGCATGGCAAATCTCTCTGAAAGATACTGTTATGGAAAATGCAGAACGCAAAATTCATCGTACCAAAGCAAAAGCCAGGTGTGCGGATTGTGGCTATGTTTTTTATTCCAAGACTTTGTATGACGAATGTCCCAAATGCGGCCAGCCTTTTAATGAAATTCTGAGTGGCCGGGAAATGCGGGTCAAAACCTTAACTGTAAGTTAATTTATTAAAAACTAAAACTATGTGTTCTACCTGTGGATGTGGAAATACCGATGAAGTATTGATTTCAAAACCCGGAAAAGTTAATCTTGAGCATCTCGAAATGCATGATCATCATCATGAACATTCTCACGATCATCACCATCATCATGGCCATGAGCATGAGCATGGAAAAACTGTAGTGGAAGTTGAACAGGATATTTTGGTTGCCAACAATAAACTGGCGGAACGGAACCGGGGCTATTTTGAAGCAAAAAATATTTTTGTTTTAAATCTTGTGAGTTCTCCCGGCTCAGGAAAAACAAGCATTTTAGAAAGGACGTTGAGCGATCTGAAAGATGAAATGAAACTTTCCATCATCGAAGGCGACCAGCAGACTTTTAACGATGCCAATCGTATTCAGGCATTGAATATTCCTGTAGTACAGGTAAATACAGGAAAAGGATGCCATCTGGACAGCGACATGGTACATCGTGCCGTGAAAGAATTAAATCCGCCTGAAAATTCGCTTCTCATGATAGAAAACGTGGGGAATCTTGTCTGCCCTGCGATGTTTGATCTGGGGGAAAACAAACGCGTGGTGATTATCAGTGTGACTGAAGGCGATGACAAGCCTATTAAATATCCCGACATGTTTCTCAGTTCTGACATATGTCTTATTAATAAAATTGACCTGTTGCCTTATGTAAATTTCGATGTGCAAAAGGCAAAAGATTATGCACTTCGTGTCAATCATCACCTTGAGTTTATGGAAGTTTCGGCTACCACCGGAAAAGGTATGGATCAATGGTATGAATGGTTGCGGAAAAAGATGTCCAAAGCATAACTTTTAAGGCATTCTTGCTGGTCTGGATTTGCAATCCCGACCTATCAGGCTCAGGATTTAAATCCTATTTTCCAAAACATTCGGATTTGAAATCCGAATGAGCAGAGCAAACTTTGACAATAAAGCTTGGAATCTGATAAGAACACTTCTTGTTTTAAGGTGAA
>VAPK010258339.1_pt1 | contig 25114 bp, 35 predicted proteins | sample 3395031 | NCBI WGS metagenome assembly VAPK01 (sample SAMN08290443, study PRJNA428436) | hydrothermal vent metagenome | isolation source: Deep-sea hydrothermal vent chimney 1 | place: Pacific Ocean: Juan De Fuca Ridge
AAACAGAAGATACTTTGGAGATGATGATTTAGTAGATGTTCTTTCTTTAGATACGGTTTCTTCGAGATCATACTTGGAGAGACTCAGAGATGAGGCATTTGTTGTTAAACTTTTCAATAAGCATGGGTTATTAAACCATATTGTTATGTTTAATGATTTTAAAATAAAGAAATCTTTAAAAGAAAGGATAAAATTATTTTTTAATGATTATCCTTTAGTTGATGATATGTTGAGAGATTTAAGGATAATAAGAGATGGTTTTTTTAAGAGCAAAAAAGAGGCCGAGAAGTTATATTCAACGGCATTGAATAAAATAGAGAAAGATGAAAAAATTTATTTTTTAAGGAAGGCGTTAAAGATTTCTCAATGGGGTTCATTAATTAGTGTTAGAGTTGTTCATGCTATAATACTAATTAGTAGTGGAGAGAAATTAGGGAAAACCTATAAAAAAATAGAATATTAATATGTTTGTATAAAAACACATTTACATTGTAAGTGTGTTTTTTTCTTGCATATTATTTTTTGTAAAATTATACTTATGTATATGTCAGAAAAAACAATTTTTAAAAAAATAATTGATGGAGAAGTTCCTTCTTATAAGATTTATGAAGATGAAGACTTTTTTGTATTTTTAGATATTTTTCCAAGAGCCCCTGGTCACACATTAATAATCCCAAAAAAAGAATTTCGTTGGGTTTGGGATGTTGATAAATATTCTGAGTATATGAATTTAGTTCGTCGTATTGCTCGTGCACAACAAAAAGTATTTCACACAGATATGATTCGTATGGAAATTTATGGGGAAGAAGTTTCACATGCTCATATAAAGATATGGCCACAAGTTCCAAATAATGGAATAGAGAAAAATTTTAAAGAAATTGCAGAAAAGATAAAAAAAGAATTATAAAAGCAAAATTGCTTTTATGTTAAAATAATAATGTGTTTAAGAAGGAATTTCTTATATATATCTTTTCATTTCTAGGTGGAATATTGCTCCACTCTATTTTTTTGAATGCAAGTATCGATAATATTCTTTTATTATTTATACTAGGAATTTCTATTTTTCTATTCTTTTTTAGTAAGGGTTTTATTAAAATTATTGCGATTTCCACCCTATTTTTTTTATTAGGGTTTTTGCGGTTTGATTTGTCTATTAATAATAATCAAAAACATGTACTAGATTATTTTTCTGACAAAAAAATTGAAGTTGTTTTGAGTGGAAAGATTATAGAAAAACCATTAAATATAGATTCCTCACAGACATTAATTATCAATACAGATAAAATATATTTTGGACAAAATATTAAAGATTTAAAGACAAAGATTTCTCTTAAGACTTCTGATTTTAATGAATATAGATATGGTCAAACCATTCGTTTTAAGACTATCCCACAAAAACCAAAACAATTTGAATCTGATAACGGAAGAGTATTTGATTATGAACATTTTTTAGAGAAAGATGGAATATATTATACTGGGAAGTCTGGGGATATAAAGATAATAGTAGAAGCCAACAGGTCTATATTTTCTTTACTCTATGATTTAAAAGATAAACTTTTAAGTAAAATTTATAGTTATATTCCAAGACCAGAATCATCTCTTCTAGCAGGTGTTCTTCTTGGTGAAAAGACTGCTCTTGGAGATAATCTGGAGAATGATTTCAGAACAACAGGTCTAATGCATATTGTTGTATTATCTGGATACAATGTTTCTATTGTGATTATAGCTATTATGATAATTCTAGGATTTCTGCCTTTGTATACAAGATCTTTTATAGCCGTTGTAGGTATTGTTGTTTTTGCATTACTTGTTGGCGCTGGCCCGACGGTCATTCGCGCATCAATAATGGCTTTATTTATTGTATTAGCAAAAGTTGTAGGTAGACCATATGTTGTCGAAAGAGCTTTGTTGTTTGCTGGTATATTCATGGTTTTTTATAATCCTTGGGTTTTATATTTTGACATATCTTTTCAATTTTCTTTTTTAGCAACATATGGTTTAATCGTAATTATGCCTATTTTAGAGAATAAATTAAAGTTTATTCCAAAAATATTTGCGCTAAGAGATTCAGCATCAGCAAGTATTGCTGCACAAATAATGGTTGTTCCTTTGATTTTATTTTACATAGGAGATTTTTCTATTATCTCTGTTTTTGTAAACATGTTAGTGTTATTTATGGTTCCAATAACAATGGGGCTTGGTTTTTTGACAGCCATAATAGGTTTTCTTTCTCCAGCAATTGCATCAATAGTTGCAGTTCCAACTACATTTTCTTTAAAATATATTTTAATCTTAGTAGGGTTTTTTGCAAAAGTACCTTTCGCAAAAATTAATGTACCGAAGTTTTCTTCTTTGTTGGTTATTATATATTATATAATTCTATTTTTTCTTATTTATCGAAATAGAAAAACTAAACATAATTTGGTCAACCTAACTAAAGGAGAGTAAATTTACTATAATTTTATTTATGACTTGATTTTGTCTTATTGTGTTAATAAAAATCTTTCTTTTTTACTGTTTAAATTAAGTATTTTACTTTTGTTAATTTATTAGTAAAAATAAACCATAGATATGGTATAATTTTTTTATGAGAGAAGAAAAAGATATTATTGTATTTGCAGGCCCATCTGGTGTTGGTAAATCTACATTGGTTAAGTTTTTAGTTAAAAACTTTGATCAATTTATGTTTTCTGTGTCTGCTACAACACGTGCGATACGACAAGGTGATGTTCCAGGAAAAGATTATTATTTTTTATCGAATGATAATTTCAAGAAAAAGATAGAAGCTGGAGATTTTATTGAATACGAAGAAGTTTACCCAGGTGTATTTTATGGAACATTAAAATCTGAGATAGATAAGATAATAAAATTAGGTAGAAAGGTAATTTTAGATATAGATGTTCTAGGGGCACTTAATCTAAGAAAGATATATGGAGAAAAAGTATATATTGTTTTTATTAAAACAGAATCAATTAATTCTTTAAAAAAGAGGTTAAAATATCGTAATTCTGAAACAGAAGAACAATTAAAGGTACGTATTAATAGATTTAAGAAAGAGCTTGTTTTAGAAGATTCATTTGATGAAACAATTATAAATAAGACGGGAGATTTAAAATCTTCAGAAAAACATGTATCTGATATTGTTAATTTTTATTTTACTAATGCAAATAATTAATTTGTAGATTAATCTTTTTGTATTTTTAATGTAAATATATTATGTCATAATATTAAATATGGATATTAAAAAACATATTCAAGAATACATGTCCTTTTGGGTATTGGTTGTTATAGGAATATCCTCTTTATTTTTATTTTTTAGTGAAGTTAGTTTAAATAGGAATCCAAAGATTATTTTTTTAGATGTCGGACAGGGAGATTCGATTCTTGTCATTGCTCCAAATGGTAGGCAAGTATTAATTGATTCTGGGAAATATGCTGATATTTCAATGAAAATTGCAAAGTATATGCCAATTTCAGATAGATCACTTGATATTATTATTGCAACACACCCTGATATAGATCATATTTCTGGTTTTAATTCTATATTAGATGAATATAGTGTTGATTATTTTATACATTCTGGTTTATTGGCTGGGGCTCCTGTGTACAGAAGTATTGCAAAAAAAGTTAAGAATAGTGGTATTATTGTTAGAACTGCAGTTTCTGGAGAGAAGATATTTATTGACGAAGGAATGTATCTTGAGATACTTTCTCCATATCTTAATCAAGAAATAGAGAATCCAAATGATCATTCTGTTGTTATAAAACTTGTATATAGAGATAAATCCATTTTATTAACAGGAGATGCTTCAAAATTAATTGAAAGAAATCTTGTCTCAATGTATGGAGATGCTTTGAATTCTGATATTTTAAAACTTGGACATCACGGGTCTAAAACATCATCAGATAGTATTTTTGTAGAAGAAGTTGGTCCAAAATATGGAATAATTTCTGCAGGCTGTAATAATAAATATGGACATCCAAATGCAGAAGTTTTAAAAATATTAGATGAAAATAATATAGAAGATTTATCGACATGTGAAATGGGTGATATAATTTTCGAGTTTGAAGAAGGTGAATGGTCTTTGAGGAGGTAGTTATTATATTTGACAATGTTGTATATATGATATATACTGTATATATAGTTAATAAGATTTAGTTATTATGTATATAATATATTATATAAAAGTATTATGGAAAATTTGAAAGAAAAAAGTGATACAATACAAAAACCGAATTCAAAAATAGAAAATATAGTAGATAATAATGCTGACAATCAAGAAGTTGTTTTAGGTGAAGTATTAGAAAATAAACAAAATAGAAAGAGTATAGAAAAAAATCTTGAAGATTTTAAGAAAAAGGAATTAGTGGAGATACATTCTTTAGATGATGGTTTTGAAGATCATATTGAATATGATTTAAATCAAATAGTTGAAGATAAAAACAAGATTGAAAATCTTAATAATAAGATTAATAATGTCAATCTTGATATTGAGTCTTTAAGAAAAAAAGATCATATAATTAGAAGTGAAGTAAAAGGAGTTATCAATTATTTAAAAAATTATAATGAGCTTGAAGATTTTAAGAAATATGATTCAAATAAAGATGAATTATCTTATTTTGATGCAGTTTTTCCAGATGGTTATAAACAGTTAGGTGATATTATTCCTGAAGATAAAGAAGTGGGGAATGAGATACCTATATTACGTGAACAATTTAGACTTGCAGAAAAGAAAGTAGAGTTAATAGAAAATAATATCCATCTCTTAAATGAGTTAAAGAGTCGTCTTGAAAACAGAATTAACATACTTGAAGAGGAAGATAATATTAATTTATCAGAAGAATCTGGTATGCGAGAAGCTGCTTAATAATTGCTAATTATATAAAATAAAAGATACGATAAATCGTATCTTTTATTTTATAATTCCTGCTTTCTTTAGGGTTTTATAAGCTCCATTTTTTTTGATGTTTTTTATAGCCTCTGTTGAGATTTTCATAACAAAGGTTTTATCAAGTTCAGGAACATAAATTCGTTTTTTTTGTAAATTAGGATAACGTCTTCGTTTTCCAGTTGAGTTAAATTCAGTAGCACGAGTTCTGTTACTGTATCCACCACCTACCTGCGAACCTTTTTTTGTAATTGGACAAATTCTTGACATAATACTTTTTCTTGCGAGATAGATATATCTCGTTTGTAATAATGAGATAGTATCATATACTCTATATTATGCAAACAGAAAAAATTATATTTGTAGTTATTTTAATAATTTCAGTTGTTATTCATGAACTTGCTCATGGCTATGCGGCGGATTCAATGGGCGATCCAACACCAAGATTAGCGGGAAGATTAACATTAAATCCATTAGCACATCTTGATTGGTTTGGCTCTGTTATTTTACCAGTATTTTTAGTTATATCTGGCGCTCCTTTTGTTGTCGGTTGGGCAAAACCTGTGCCATTTAATCCGCATAACTTACGAAATAAAAAATGGGGAGGAGCTTTAGTTGCACTTGCTGGTCCGCTTGCAAATATTGGGCTTGCTGTTATATTTGCTGTTTTTTTGAAATTTGTGACAGTGTCGGCATTTATGTATTCATTTATGAGTGGAATTATTATCACAAATATAGCTCTTGCTGTATTTAATTTAATACCATTACCTCCATTAGATGGACATCATATATTGTATGCAATTTTACCAGAAAGATTTTCATATTTAAAAGAGTTTTTCAAGAGATATTCAATTATTATTCTAATAATTTTTATTATGTACGGTTGGAAATTTATTTCTCCTATTATTTTCTATTTGTATCATTTACTGGTATTTTAGTTGTAAAAGAAATTTATTAGATGCGAAAAGCGAAGTCTTTAGCACCACTACTCGAAATCTTAAAAAAACACAAAACAAAATTATCCACAGATAAAGTAAAAATTTGTTGATCTTAGTTGATTTTTTCTGCGCATGGTGCAATCTTGATACTTGTAAGAAATATTAAAGATAATATTATGGGAATGGAAAATTTTTTACTAAGCGCAGAAACAAAAATGAATACATTAGATTTAGAAAATGAAAACAAATTATCACCAGAGTCTAATCCAGAAAAAGTTTTTTCTATGTATAAGCCAGAATTTGATATGGTTCTTGGAATTCCTTTTGATTTGTTAAAAGAGAAATGGGTTGATATTCAATCAGCCAGCATTAGATTCTTCTTACGGTATGGAAAAAGATATGGGTTTAAATTTAGCAGAATCTCAACTTGAACAGATTAGTGGGTTATTGGGTGGAAAATTTAATGATGATTCTTCTTACAATTTACTTTCTAAAGAAGTAGAGAGATTGCAGCAGCTTACTAATAAAATGCTTTCACTATAAAATGGATTAGGAAAATTTGGTCAGAGAAATGAAAAATTAGAAAATAAATTGCGAGATTTATCGGATCAACAGAGTGATTATAGTAGGCTTTTATATAAAACGACAAGAGGATTTTTGGAACAAAGAATAGAAAATATGGATACCCAGATTAATGAACTTAAAAATGGAAAGTTAAAAAATGATATTTCAAAATCAATAGATTTAAGCTTCAAATAAAAATTTTCAATGAGATTCTTTCTTGCAAATTAAATAAATTATAGTAATGTGTTTATTATCTCAATATCTTTATTGATGATTTCAATAAAGATATTTTGTGAGAAAAATCGATTTATCATTCCTCAATTAAGACATTGAAAATTCAATGAAAATTGTAAATTGTAAATTGTAAACTAAACAATTATGGCAAGAATTAATCAATTAATAAAAAAAGGACGAAAAAAGGTTACAACAAAGCCAAAGGCTGTTGCTTTACGAAGAGGGTTTAACTCTTTGAAAAATAAACCAACACGTTATCCATCTCCATTTAAAAGAGGTGTTTGTACAAAAGTAACAACAATGACTCCTAAAAAACCAAACTCTGCGTTACGTAAAATTGCACGTGTTCGTTTAACAAATGGAATGGAGGTTACTGCATATATTCCAGGAATGGGACATTCTTTGCAGGAGCACTCTGTTGTTATGTTGCGAGGTGGACGTGTAAAGGATCTTATTGGGGTACGATATACTATTGTACGAGGAGTTTTGGATGCTACTGGAGTAGATGGACGAAAAAAGTCTAGATCTAGATATGGAGCTAAAAAACCAAAAGAATAAATTATTATGAGAAGACCAGTAAAAAATAGACGAGCCCCTTCTGCGGAAGAAAAATTTGGATCAATAGATTTAGCTCGTTTTATCAATTATATAATGCTTGATGGTAAAAAAGAAACTGCACGAAAGATTGTGTATGGGTCTATGGATATCATTATGGAAAATGTAAAAGATAAAGAACCACTAGAAGTTTTTGAAGCAGCGTTGAAAAACGCAGGTCCAGTTACCGAAGTTCGCTCACGGCGTGTCGGTGGGGCTAACTACCAGGTTCCGGTAGAAGTACGACCAGCACGACAAAAACAACTAGCAATGCGTTGGATTATTAACAGTGCGCGAAATAAGAAGGGTAAAGATATGAAGTTTTTTCTTGCCGATGAATTAATTCTCGCAGCAAATAATGAAGGTGAAGCAGTTAAGAAGAAGGAAAATGTTCACAAAATGGCTGCTGCCAATAAAGCATTTGCTCACTTCGCTTGGTAGATAAAACGCCATCCTAGTTAAAATTTTTAACAAAAAGATTATATTTTAAAAAGTTTTCTTTTTTGTTAAAAATAATATAATGTACAAGACACACTTGTGTGTTAAATTAGCTAATTAAAAATAATCCTTAGATTAATAATTTAAGGTTAACAGAAAAAACAAAAATGATTGAACCGAAAGAATATTTGGAATATATTGTAAAAGGATTGGTAGAAAATTCAGACGATGTAAAAGTTATACGAACTGTTGATGAAATGGGAGTGTTATTGACACTTTCTGTAAATCCAGATGATATGGGGCAGGTAATTGGACGACAAGGGGCAACAGCAAAAGCTATGCGGACTTTAATTCGCGTTTGTGGTATGAAGAATCAAGAACGAGTTAATGTAAAAATTGATGAACCAGGTAAAGAGGAAGAATCTTCAGAGCCAATTGTAGAATCTTCAGAATAGTATAAAAATAAAAACCTAATTAGGTTTTTATTTTTATACTATCAGAATTCTTATTGTATGTAGTTTATGACTTTTTATTTGAATCTGTTACAATTATTTTGGTATGAAAAAAGATACACTTGTATTTATAGGGAGTTCTGGATCTGGAAAGGGAACTCAAATTATCTTATTAAAAAAGTATATAAAAAACAAATATCCAGAGACAAATATTATTCATTATGATTCAGGGGCTAATTTCAGATCTTTTGTTGAGAGAGATGGATATACAAGCCATCAGATGAAAAATATTCTTGGTCATGGGGAATTAGCACCAGACTTTATTACAAGTTGGCTTCTTGTTAATGAACTTGTTACAAAGCTTACCCCTGAAAAAATGCTGATTCTTGATGGCTTCCCTAGGACGATTAGTCAGGCATTAATGTTTGATTCAGCTGTTCAATATTATCAACTAGAGAATGTAAAAATTATTAATGTTGAAGTGTCTCATGATGAAGTTCGCAACCGTATGATTAAACGTGCAAGAGATGATGACAAAAATAGAGAGATTATTGAAAAACGGTTGAATTGGTATAAGGATAATGTTGTTCCTGTTATTAATCATTTCAAGAAAAAGGATAAATATGCAGTTATTGATATAAATGGAGAGCAGACTGTTGAAAAAGTGTTTGATGAGATAATTGAGAAACTTAATTATTAATTAAATTATTAAATAATATTATTATTTATGACAACAAATTTTAAGAAGACTATTGTAATTTCAGTTGGTGGTTCTTTGCTAGTTCCAGATGAAATTGATTTTAGATTTATTAAAGAATTGAAATGGATATTAAAATCAATAATAGAAAATGATTATCGAGTTGTACTTGTAATTGGTGGTGGTAAAACGGCACGTAGATATCAATCTGCTGCCAGAAAATTTGATAATGTAACTAATACAGATTTAGATTGGATTGGAATAAAATCAATTAGATTAAATTGTGAATTGATGTTACGTATATTCTCTGATCTAGATGTACATAACAAAGTAATAGAAAAATGGGAAGATGCAAAAGATATTGAAAATAGTGTAATAATTGTTGGTGCGTTGGAACCAGGGTGTTCATCTGATAAAGATGCAGTAGAACTTGTAAAAGTTTTAGATGGAGATAGTCTTATTAATTTTTCTAATATTACACATGTTTATGATTCAGACCCAAGTAAAAATCCAGATGCTAAAAAAATTGAAAAACTTACTTGGGATGAATATTTAGAATTAATACCAGAAGAATGGACTCCTGGACTATCATCACCCTTTGATCCAATTGCATCTCGTTTTGCTAGAGAAAATGATATTAAGGTTGTTGTTATAGGTGCTTCATTAAAGAATCTAGAAAATTATTTAAATAGCAAAGAATTTGAAGGGACTACTATCTCTTAATAATGAGAAGTGATTCATGTCGTATTTTATTATTCACCTGTTATAGTTTTACTATCTTAGTTATAATGAAAATATGTATGAAGTTGATTTAAAAGAATATGGTTGGGATAAGTTTTTTGCTAATGCAAAAAACTTATCCAAGAATAGAAATCTGGAACATGGACGAGTCATTTCTGTTCATAGGTCAAAATATGAGGTAATAAAAAATGACGGTATTTTTTCTTGTGAAGTATTGGGAAATTTACAATTTCAAAAAAATCCATTTTCTAAACCCTCCGTTGGAGATTGGGTTCTTATAAACAAAGAAGCAGGAACATATATAATTGCTGAGGTTTTAAAAAGAAAATCATTTATAAAACGTCAAAAAAAATATGATTCTTTTCCTAAAATCATTGCTTCAAATATAGATAAGACTATTATTGTCCAAGCGATTGGTTTAGATTATAGTGTAAAGCGTTTAGAACGAATTCTTGTTCATGTATATGAAGCAGGAGTTGTTCCACTTGTAGTGATTAATAAAACTGACATGGCAGGTAAAGACGAGATTTTAAGAATAAAGAAAGAACTAAATGAAATTAATAAAGATATTCAAATAATTTTCACTTCGTATAAGACAGAAGAGGGGGTTGATAGATTAGAACATAATTTAAAAGAAAGAGAAACAATAATTTTTATTGGTTCATCTGGTGTAGGGAAAAGTTCAATTATTAATCATATGTTAGGTGAGAATGTTCTTAAGACGCAAGAAATTGTGAAATCTACTGGAAAAGGAAAACATACAACTACTGCACGACGATTAATTAAATTGAAAAATGGTATCTTAGTCATTGATACACCCGGAACACGTGAATTTGGAATGCATATTGATGACATTGAAGTTTTTAAGAAAAGCTTCAATAAAATAGAACAAATCTCTTTATGCTGTAAATTTTCAAACTGTGGACATACTAATGAGTCAGGTTGTGTAGTTAAAGAAGCGCTTAAGAATGGAGATATCCAAAAAGAAGTATATGATCGCTATTTAAATTTACAAGATGAATCACAAAAAACAGCGAAGCAGATGCGACAGGCAGGAAAACAATCATCAAAAAATCGTGTTGGTAAGCAAAGCTTTCGCTCCACCCGCCGTGGAAAAACAAAGAAAAAATAAAAAACAGAAAAATACCCCACATTTTTCTTTGCGTGATGTATTTTGGTTTTTTAAGGATAATTTTTTTATTTATTTTTCATATACACAAGATTATATAGAAAATGTTATACTTTTCTTATGATAAAAGAATTTCAAAACGAATATCGTTGGCTTTTGAATTTTTGGTCTATTGAAATTAGCTATAATGGGGAAATTTACAAGAGTGTTAAGCATGCTTATATGGCGCAGAAAAACTTATCCGAAGCTTGGCAGGATTTTTGTGTAAATGGATATATCATACAATATTAAAAAAACTTAGTATGGAGATTTACCTTCATGATGACTGGGAAAATGTAAAGGTGGATATTATGAAAGAGCTTATAAAAATAAAATTTTGTGAGAGAGTTAAAAGAAAAATTTCTTGCAACAGGTGATGAATTTATACAAGAAGGAAATGATTGGGGGTGATACTTTTTGGGGGTGTTGATTTAGAAGCAGGTGAAGGAAAAAATATTTTAGGGAAAATTATTATGGAAGTTCACGATGATTTAAAAAGGCAAAATGACTCAGAATAAAAAAATATTAAAAATAGACTTTGGAGATGGTTTTGAACTACACGAGGAGTTTCAAAATTTTGAAAAAATTATTACTGATAGGCGTTCGGTCTATTCTGTTTCTATTGGGAAGGTGAAAAATCGTGAAGATATTAAAAAGTTTATTCAAAGAACAAAAAAAATAAAAAATCACCACAAGGCGACTCATCATACTTGGGCAGTGCGTATTTCAAATGACGGAGTTGTTTATGAATCAAAAAATGATGATGGAGAGACGGGAGCAGGGAATGTTATTCTGCGGATGCTTCAGAAAAAGAATATGATAAATACCGTTGTTTGTGTTACTCGTTGGTATGGAGGGATTAAACTTGAAGCTGATAGGTTTAAGCATGTGCAAAATTTAACACTTTATGCCATTGAAAAAAGTTTGTAAATTGATATTTAAGAAGTTATACTCATAGTATGAATATACATTTAGCTACAGATCATGCTGGTTTTGAAATGAAAGAATTTCTTAAAGAGGCATTATTAGAATTAGGACATGAAGTTATTGATCATGGAGCTTTTCAATATGAAAAAGACGATGATTACCCTGATTATATTAAATTAGCAGCGGAAGAAGTTTCTCTAGACCCTGAAAATAATAAGGCAATAATATTTGGTGGATCTGGGCAAGGAGAAGCGATTGTTGCAAATAGATTTCAAAACGTTAGGGCAGTTGTTTATTATCATTTTGACCCAGAAATTATAAAAGTATCGCGTGAACATAATGATGCAAACATATTATCTATAGGAGCTAGGTTTTTATCAAACGAAGAAATGCTTGAATCAGTTTTGTTTTGGCTTGAAATAAAATTTGAAGGAGGCCGTCACTATAGGAGGATAGAGAAGATTGAGTTGGATACGTATATCCCGGGTGAATAAATATATAATAACTATCATTTTTATGAATAAAGAAATTATACCAGCATGTATGCCAAAAGAATTTGAAGATATTGCCGAAACAGTTGAGTCTGTTTTTCAAAGTGTTAAAACAGTTCAACTTGACATTATGGATGGAAAATATGTCTCAGAAAAAACATGGCCATTTCTTTATAAGAATGATTATTTTTTAGATGATTTAAAAAACGAAAATATAGGTTTACCTTTATGGAATCATATTAATTATGAGCTTGATCTAATGGTAGAGCGTCCAGAACTTAATTTGGATACATGGCTTCATATTGGAGCTTCACGTGTAATTTTTCATTATAAATCCGTATTAGATTGGGAAATAATAAAAAATATAGATCACGCAATCCGTGATTTTATAGAATTAGGTGTTGCTGTAACTATACATGATAACCTCGAAGATATTTTTTCGTTGCTTGATAATAATATTATAGACTTTGTGCAAGTTATGGGTATTTCACGGATTGGATATATGGGAGAGCCTTTTGACTATGGTTCTATAGGAATTATAAAGATATTACGTAATAAGTATCCAGAGTTGATAATATCAATTGATGGAGGAGTTTCAATTGATACAATCTCAGAGTTACGCGATGCTGGTGTGGATCGTTTTATTTCAGGCTCAGGAATCTTTTCGTTTGGGATTATTAACGAAAATATTGAATATTTACAAGAAGTTATTAACAAAAATATATAAGTACATAAAAATATTAACTGTGGATAACTTTCATATATTCATTGACAAAATTTCTGTATTTTGCTATTATATTAAAGTATTTCCACTTTTAGTGGATTTTTTTAATGGAGTTTTTGCGGAGCACATATCGCAATTTATGACAAAATTTTTTTTAAAAAAAGAAATATTTAGGAATATATTTCTAAAAACGAGCTATAAATTATTTATAATTACTTATTCATTTTATATGGCTTTTTCATCACAAGCTTTTGCATTATTTGAAGATAGCGGTACTAGTCTCATAAACGATGAACCAACTATTGGTATTATAAATGATTATAGGGTTGATAAGATAAAATTTTTTTTCAATAGGTATGACTTACCTCTAGCTAAATATGCAGAACTGTTTGTAATTTCTGCTGATAGATATGATATAGATTGGAGACTTGTTGCTGCTATTAGCTTTATTGAATCTACGGGAGGTAAATTTGCTTGTAAGAAAGTTGATAATAATGCATTTGGCTGGGGTTCATGTGCCATAGGTTTTAATTCATATGAAGAAGCAATTGATCATATTAGTATGAATTTAGCTGGTAAGTATCCCAGAACAGCTAAACATTATGCAAACAAGGATGTAAGAGGAATTTTAGAAGCATACAATCCTCCTTCTGTTGTTCCTGATTATGCAGATAAGGTTATAAGACAGATGGAGATTATTGATAATCAATAAAAAATCCATGTGAGTACTTTACTTGTGCTCACATGGATTTTATAAATAAGGACAATTTGTACCATATGTGTTTTCCCATATATCTTCTTCACCAGCACAGAATTCGTCAAATCTTCTTTTTTCGATATTCTCAGCTTCAATACAACTTTTCTTATTGTCTGAGTTTTCTTTTATCCATTTCTCTTCTTTTAAAATAGTAATCTTTTTTTTGTTTATGATATAAGGTTTTAGTTTTTCATAAAAAAATTTTTCATCATAAGCAGGATATCCTTTGATGATAAATTTATAGGCAAGAAAACATTGTCTATTTTTATTTTTATAGAAGACTAGAGCCTTACTACTTCTTTTTATTATTTCTATAGCGCTCTTTAAATGCATTTCTATTTTTTTCATAAAAATAAATTTAAATTAATAATACTTTATATAAAAATATACAATAAACAGATATCTAGTCAAGTAGTTTTTCTTATGTTATGATTAATGTTGTGGAAAATTGTAAGATAGATAAAAAATATTATATAGAAGACGGGATTATTATGGTTCATAAACCAGTTGGAATTTCGTCTTTTGGGCTTGTTTCTAAATTAAAAAAAATATTGCGAACAAAAAAGATTGGTCATGCTGGAACGTTGGATCCACTTGCGACTGGACTTATGATAATTGGGGTAGGTTCTGGAACAAAAAAGATGAAAAACTATGTTGGTTTAGATAAGGTTTATATAGCAGATATTCTTATTGGAAGATCAACAACAACTGGAGATATGGAGGGTGAGATTGTTGAAGAAAAAATAACTAATAATACTGATATGGATGAGTCATTATTGAATAATGCTATTCAGTCTTTTGTTGGAAAAAATTATTACAAAGCACCATTATATTCTGCAGTGAAAGTTCTTGGAAAGCCATTATATAAATATGCTAGAGAAGGAAAAGTTCCATCATTTATACCAGAAAAAGAAATGAATTTGAAAAGAGTTAAGATTCTTAATCTATATAGAGATAATAAGATACATATACTAAGAATACGTGCAGAAGTTGGTTCGGGTACTTATATGCGAACACTAGCAGAAGAGTTCGGAAAAAAGATAGATTATCCAGCAAGTTTAAAATCGCTTTACCGTATATCAATAGATAATTATCTAGATAAAGATTCTTTTTATATTAATAAAAAATCTGTTATAATAAGGTTATATTCGTTAATTAGAAAAGGAATATGCAAATTTTTTTTAAAACAAGAAGAATAGAACTTTATACAGAGGAACAAAATTTTATGGTAAGGAGAATAGAAAATCTTAGAAAGTTTTTTACTTCAAATGCCCACGCTTATATTGATGTTGAACAAACACGTACAGATAATAGTGGACAAGATTTATTTTATGTTTCTATAACCATAGAAGATGGTAAATATAATTATTTTGCCGACGAATACCAGAGTGATATAAGGAAGGCTTTTAATCATTCCTATGGAGATGTTTATAGAATCATTAGGAATGATAGAAGTAAATCAAGAAAACTATTAAGGTCAACTGGGCGCGCTTTTAAAAAAATGTTAAGAAAAAGAAAATAACATGATAAAAAAAATCGGGATTATTATTGCATTAATTATTATTATTTTTGTAATAGGAAAGAAAACAAATATATTTAATAGGGTAGAAAAACAAATAGAAATTGGGCAAACACAACATACAAAAAATATGAAAGCTATATTAAAAACAAATAAGGGAGATATAGAAATCTCACTATTAAGCGAGCAAACTCCAAAAACAGTAGAAAATTTTGTAAAATTATCAGAAGAAGGATTCTATGATAAAACAAAATTTCATAGAGTTATTAAAGGATTTATGATTCAAGGGGGAGATCCATTATCCAAAGATGATAGTATGATGGATCGTTGGGGAACTGGTGGTCCTGGTTATCAATTTGATGATGAGATTAGTTCTAATAATAAAAATGTCATTGGATCAATTTCAATGGCAAATGCTGGACCAAATACAAATGGATCACAATTTTTTATTAATACTGCTGATAATGATTTTCTAGATCAAAAGCATACTGTATTTGGGAATGTAGTTTCTGGTATGAATGTTGTTAGAGAGATTGAGAATACAGAGACATATTCAGATGATAAACCAATAGAACCAGTTATTATTAAGTCAATCGAGATTGTAAAATAAGTTATATACAAAAAAAGACTCTTAATGTCTTTTTTTTGTATATAACTTAGTCATCAACTTTTACTATATAGTATGACATAACAAGTCCTTCTTCTCCTTGCATATCTATTTTTTTATTTTCTTTTAATTTATAACCATGTTCTATTAGTGCTGGTTCAATTAACCTAGCAGCTCTTCCTGTACATCCAAGATCTGTACGTGCAAAATTCTTCTCAACTTTGAATGTTTGACTTATAGCAAGTGATAATGGGTCATATTCATCTGTATATTGTATTTCACCAACATGTATAAGTCTTCGAACGTCTAATTTAAAGTCTTTTATTTGTTGTTCTATATCATGCTTATTATGATCAAATATATGAGTTGGTAGTCTATCTTCACGTAATTGGGTTTCATATTCTTTGTTATATATTTCGAGCGTTTCATTAAGTTTTTCTGACCATTTTATAATGTCACCGATAGAAGAGAATACTACTAATGATGCATCTCCTATTGTTTTTATAAAGTTTGCATAATTATTTAATTCAATTTCTCCAAGTGCTTCGATTACTGCTGTATGAAACCACTGGTTACGAATGTCAGCGTGTGCATTTCCGTATTTTACATTAAACTCTGTATTTTTTGATATATCTGATAATACGATATAGTAAAGACCTTCTCTAAATAGAGTCTTCTTTTGCATCTCAAGAATTCTTTTGACCATATTAATACCAGGTACACGTGCATAATCGGGGATACTACCAAGTGATCCACGTGTAATTTGTAATTTATCTTCTATATCATCAATTTGATCATGAGTGATATAAACATCTTGTTTTCCTTTATTTTCCATAACAATAATATTATATCATCATTTTATTTTTTTATATATTGATAGCCAAGACTGAAAACCCCACCTAATATAATACTTATTGTGAATGGATAAAAGTCAAAATAAAATATTGGTATTAAGATAGTGAATATGATTATTCTTGATATGTTAAATATATTTTCTTTCATTATTATGAACTCAAGATAATCTGTCCTTTTTGTTAATTCATAAGTATGTGCTTCCCATGGTATTCTAAGTATTTTTTGAGATACGTTTTTGAATGAGTCTGTTGCTAAGACGCTATAGAAATTTTTTGAGAATAGACGAATTATCCAAGACAGACTATATAAATATGAACCCATCTTTATTAATCTTAATTTATTTAATTTGTCTGATATTTTTCCAAAAAAATAATATATTAATATTGAAAGGATAGTTGAAAGAGAGATTATTAGTCCTGTCTTTTCAATATCTTTAATAATTATAATTATAAAGATTGGCCATATTACAGCATCGATTATTCTTTCTATTCCATAAGAGGAAAAACTTATAAAATTTCCTTTATTTTCTTTTTGAAAAATCTTTCTAAATAATTTTTTTGTAGAGAATTCTACTTTTTCATAAGTGTCTTTTGTAAAAAATAATGGGATTGAACTTATTGCTATAAGGAGAGAACTTATTATAAATAATGTTGAAAAATCTATTTCTGCTATAATACCACCAATATATGGAGATATGATTCCTGCTATAATCGCCAGTATTCCAATTAATGCAATCTCACTACTACGTGTTTTATCGTGTGAGTGTCTTGTAAATATTAGATGATAACTTATGTTATAGAATATATTAGATATGGCAGAGATAATCGGTATTATATAAAATAATATATTGAAATCCTTTATAAATATTAACCCAATATATACCAATATTGTTATTGGGGCTGATAGGAGGATCGCATGTTTTTTTCCTATTTTAGAAATGATTTTTCCGCCTAAATATGACAATGATATGAAACTTATCGATAATATTAAGTAAAAGAATAGTATCTTTGTTATGCTAAATCCTATCTTATATAGGTAGATTGGCACAAATATACTTATTAAAGATAATCCAAGTTTTCTTATAAATATTGATATATAAAAATTATTTAATTCATTATTTTTATTATAAATTCTTAGAAAATCTAACATATCTTTTTATTTTTTAGATAGACTGCATAATCCATTTCATTTTTCCCTGCGGGAATGACTTTTTCTATAATGAATTTATTATTTTCTTTTTTTGCTTTTGTTATCTTTAGTCGTAGGTTATTATCAAAAATAAATGATCCTGGCCATCCATAGAAAGCACGATATTTATTCCACTTTTTTATATCATTATTAATATTAGTTAGATTTGCATCTTCTTTTGTTAGTTTTTTACAGTACGTTGCAAGTGAGTGTTCCTGTTCTCTTTCTTTAATTTCTCCTTTTATGTATGGTTCTAATACTTTTGTTAAAAGTTTTCCTCCATCGTGAGCTAAAATTTCAAAAAGTTCCGGTTTTGTTATTTTGTTATCTATTGGAATAACTGTTTGTGATAAAATTGGACCAACATCCATTTTTAGTGACATTTTCATAATGGTTGAGCCTGTTTCAGTGTCGCCATTAAGGATTGCTGATTCAATAGGTGAGGCTCCACGGTATTTAGGTAACAGAGAAGTATGTACATTTAACACACCATATTTGGGAATATCCAAAATTTTTTGTGAAACGATATATCCATATGATGCAATAATAAAAATATCATCATTACGTTCTGCTAATTCTTTAATAACATCACGTGGGTGTTCTGGTTGCCAACACTCAATATTATTTTTATCAGCCCATATTTTTACTGGTGGTGATGTAATAGTATGTTTTCGTCCAACAGGTCTGTCATGTGCTGTGATAATTAGTGATGGTACATATCCAGCATTTTTTAATTCATCTAAAACAATGGTTGAAAATTCAGGAGTTCCAAAAAAAACAAATTTTATACTTTTTTTGTTCATAATAATTATTATATTTGAAAAATAAAAAACAAAAAGGTTTTGTTACATTTTTTGTTTTTATTGTGTTATTAAATTTATTTTTTAATATCTTTTATTTCATCATCTGTCATGTCTCTTAGGTTTTTTGCTTTATCTATAAATAGAACTCCATTAAAATGGTCAGTCTCATGTTGGTAAATATGTGCCAAGAGTCCGTCTGTTGCTTGTGTAAATTTATTTCCATTTTCATCATATGCTTCAATTTCAATTTCTTCGTTACGTTTTACTTCTCCAACTTTCCAACGACAAGAAAGACAGCCTTCATGCTTTAATGAAGTCTTTTTAGACGATGAAAGTATTTTAGGGTTAATATAAACAAGATGTTCTTCTTTTGGATTTTCAAAAATGAATGGAGCAACGATAAAAATTTGTTTTTCAACAGAGATTTGTGGAGCAGCAAGAGCAACTCCATCTTTTTGTGTTGCAAGTGAGTCATGCATGTCTTGTATAAGTTCTTGTATTTCCTGTGAAGTTATCTTTTCCACATCTACTTTTTGTGCTGGGTTACGAAGCGCTGGGTGTGGGTCTTGTACTATTTCTTTAATCATATAATAGAGTATAACAAAAAACCAAAAAATGGACGAATTACTTTGTTGGTTTTGATTTTTAAAAAAAGCACAAAATCAAATTGTATTTTGTGCTTTTTAGATATTATTTAGCATCCCAATGTGTAAAGTATGGGCAATACTGAGCTATTTCTTTACCATCAATTTTTTGTGGCATTATTTCTTTTTTTCGTCTTCTGAACAGTGTTCTCGGACGCATATTTCCTTTTCCTGTAATAATATTACATGTTTTAGGTTTTTCTTCTCTTGGGCGAAAAAAACAATTTTCGCATTTTTTTTCTAAAATTTCTCCAAAAGCTAAATCTTCTGGATTTGAAATTACTAAATATTCTCCCAAGAATTTATTTCCACATAGTGTGGAATTTTCTTTCTTGTAAATATCTTCGTTGTGCCAAAATGTTTCTTCTCGAGAATTTTCTTTTAACAGAACGATTCTCTTTACGTCTTCAAATTTTAACAAGATGAATGTCGAAAGATCTATCATACCAATGTAGAAAACATAATTTGCTTCCATTTTTTTAATTCTCATATTATTGAAGATTAATATTTTTTCTTTTTTCTGGAAGAGAAGTCTTTCGTTTGTTGCAGATTCTACTTCTGCAAATAATGGCATTGTTGAGTTTAACTCAACCCATCCGTTTCCTGTGAATACTATTTTATCCATTTTTTGTAAGTTATTATTTTATGAAAATATTTTCGTTATTAACGATAGCAAAGAGAGAGAAAAATGTCAAGCGAATTTATGTGAAGTAAATCTTTGTTGGTAATTTGTTTGTTTTTATAAATATGTTTTTGTTTGGAAGATTGGTATTAAAAAAGGCGCAGCTTTGCTGCGCCTTTTGTATTTTTTAAAAATTTATAAATTTTCTAATTCATTCTCAAGCTTATCCAAGCTTATTTCTTTTTGTTCTTGTGTTTTGAGATTTTTTAAAATGATAGAATTATTTTTAATTTCATCTTCACCGAGAACAAGCACGTATTCAAAACCTTGTTTTTTCGCTTTTTCAAATTGTTTTCCGATTTTTTGGTCAGAAAGATTTAATTTCAAATGAATATTTTCGTTTTTAAAACCTTTTGTAAGAGAAAGCGCTTTTCCGTGGCTTTCTTTTCCAAGACTGATAAAGAATATCTCTATTTTCTCTTTTGTGTTTTTAAAACTTTCTTCCTCTGCAATTTCAATAATTCTATCCACACCAAGTCCAAACCCAACAGAAGGAATTGCTTTATTGTGTCCAAGAGTTTCAGCAAGTCCGTCATAGCGACCACCCCCACCAAGCGCGTGAGATTTATTTCCATTTTCATCTAAGGTTACGTATTCAAAAACAGTGTGTTCATAATAATCAAGACCACGAACAAGAGAGGGAACAACTTCATAGGGAATAGAGAGTATATCAAGATAACTAAGAACATTGTCAAAGAATATACGAGATTCCATACCAAGACTCTTAAGAAGCTCGGGAGCATTTTCATTTACCTTTATTGTGTCTTCATCTTTTGAATCAAGAATACGAAGAGGGTTTGTTTCAATACGTGTTATGTCATTTTCTCCTATTTCACCTTCATGTTTTTTATAAAACTCTTTTAATTTTTCAATATAGCCAACTCTTTCTTCTGTGTTTCCTATACTATTAATCCCAATTAAAATTTTTTTTCCTGACTTTTTTACAATGTCGTAACCAGCTTGAATGATAAGTGCATCGTGAGCGGGATTTTTTGAACCCATAATCTCAAGTCCGAATTGGTAAAGTTGTCGATAGCGACCTTTTTGTGGTCTTTCATGTCTGAAAAAAGGCCCCTCATAATACAACATCAATGGTTGCGAAAGTGTTCCCATTCCATGTTCTATGTAAGCACGCATAATTGCAGCTGTTCCTTCTGGACGAAGTGTAAGTTTGTCTCCACCATTGGTTTCGAGATCATACATTTCTTTATCTACAATATCAGTTCCTTTGCCAATACCTTTGAGAAAAATTTCAGTATGTTCTAGTATAGGTGTTTCTATTCCTGAGAATCCATAATGTTCAGCAATTTTTTCAGCAAATGAAAAGAAGTTCTTCCTTTTTTTAAAGCTTTCGCCAAAAAAATCCCGCATACCTCGTGGTGCTTGTAGGATATCTTTTGTTGATTTTTTAGACATATATAAAATTATAAGTTATTGATATTAAGTTACAAGTAGATACAAATAGGAATAACGTTACATCAATTCCTGTCTTTATTATATATTTATAGTGCAACTTCTACTTGCCCTGGTTCTACTTGCCCTGGATTAAAACCTATTGTTGTAAAAGGGAATAAACGTAAGAATGTTTTTCCAATAATTAGATCTTTATCTAGAACACCCCAAGATCTTGAGTCAGAACTATTATTTCTATTGTCTCCCATTACAAAATATTCATTATTTTTTAATTTCCATGTTCCGTAGCTTGAAAAATATCCATTTAAATAATTTTCATCAAGTTTAATTACATCACCGTTTTCTTTTGTAATTGTTATATTATTTCCGCTTATAACAACGGTTTCTCCTGGAAGACCAACAACACGTTTTATTAAAAATCTTTTATGATTAGATGGTAGTCTAAATACGATAACTTCTCCTCTTTTTGGTTCTGAATATTTGAATGTTAGTTCGTCAACAATTAAGTAATCTCCGTTCTTAAATGTTGGCATCATAGATTGTCCATTTACTATAAATGGTTGAGCTATAAAAATTCTTAGTGGTATTACAATTATAAGTACTAATACTGTGAAACGTAGTAATTCTAGAAAATCTTGTAGTAATGTTTTCTTTTCTTTTAATTCTTTCTTTTTAAACATGATACAATAATAGCACATGAAGATTTTCATACAAAGATTTTTTTTAAAAAAGCATATTTTTTATATAATTACAATTTTATTTGTTGTTGGTTTGTTTATATTTAGTTTTAGTAATATGGATTATAAAAAAAATAGATTAGACATGGTTATATTTACTATAAACGGAAAATCAATTTCTACTTATATAGCAGATGATAAATTAAATCGTGAAAAGGGGTTATCTATTTTAGATCATATCGGTGATAATGAAGCTATGCTATTTCTTTTTGATAAAAGTGGGTATTATAATTTTTGGATGAAGGATATGAAATTTCCAATTGATATTGTATGGCTTGATAAAGAAAAAAGAATTATATATATAAAGAAGAATGCTAGACCAAAAGATTACCCTAGTTCCTATGGACCAAATATTAAGTCACTATATGTTTTAGAATTTAAGAATGGTTTTACTGATGATAATCATCTTTTTGTTGGAGATAAGTTGGATTTAAAATACTAAAAAAACACAAATAATTATTTGTGTTTTTTTAGTATGTTTGTATCTATAAGCCGGATTCTGCACTCATAAAAATGAGTGATGATTATTTATCTTGATATTATGTCACCATAATATTCTTTGCGGTACTCAACTTCTTGCAAGCAAGAAGAGTACGACCTTGCATTCTGGTAAGGATTTAGCCGTTTCACTTTTCATGTTGCCATAAAATTCATCTCAAAGAGATGCCATCTCCTCTCGGTTTTGGCGTCACTGCTCGCACCTCGTGCATTACTGCAGACAGGCGTTACCTGCTACCATACTCCATATAATTTGGGAATGTCCGGACTTTCCACACCGTAGCGCAATCATCCAATACAAACACAATTTTATTATACTTATTGTTATACAAAAGTGAAGTATTTGTGTGCTATAATTCATTTTATGAAGAACATTAAGAAAGATAGTAAGGTGTTGTTGATTATTCGTGATGGTTGGGGTTATTCATCAGAGACAAAATATAATATGATTGCACAGGCAAATACTCAATACACAGATTATTTAGAAAAAAACTACCCCACAACGCTATTAAATACATGTGGGGAAGAAGTTGGTTTGCCAGACGGTTACTTTGGAAATTCAGAGGTTGGACATATGACAATTGGTGCTGGAAGAATTTTAGAGCAATCTCTTCTTAGAATAAATAACTCTATTGAAGATGGTAGTTTTTTCAAAAATAAAGAATTCATAAACGCTATTTGTTTAGTAAAAAAATATAATTCAAAACTACATTTAATTGGATTACTTCAAAAAGAGGGGGTTCACTCACATTTTAATCATTTGATTGCATTATTAGAATTATCTAAACAACAAGGATTAAAAAAAGATGATGTTTATATACACGTAATTACAGACGGTCGTGATGCAGGAGAACAAAATGCTATTAATTATGTTTTAGATTTAGAAAAAGAAATGACTAGAATTGGTATTGGAAAGATTGTTACTCTTGCTGGAAGATATTTTGCAATGGATAGAGATAATAATTGGGATAGAATAAAAAAATATTACGATGTCATTTGTAATTCTAATAAAATGGATTCGGGATCTAATCGTATATTAAGACGAACATTTATTGAACCACAAGACTTATTAAAAGAAAAATATAATGATTCAGAATTTTCTGATGAGTTTTTGGAGCCTATCTCTTATAAAAAATATGATGGATTACAAGAGCATGATTCTATTATTGATTTTAATTTTAGAAAGGATAGAGAGCGACAGATAGCACATATTTTTAATGATAAACATTTTTCTAAATTTGATACATGTCATAAAAATATTTATTTTGTTTCTATGACAAATTATTATAAACAGGTTTTGAATGTTGCTTTTCCAGACATAAAAGTAAAATATATTCTTGGTCAGATTTTAGAAGATTATAATAGAACACAGTTACGTATATCAGAGACAGAAAAATATGCACACGTTACATTTTTCTTCGATGGAGGAGAAGATTATGATTTTAATGGAGAAAAAAAAATAATAATTTCGTCTCCGAAAGTAAATACCTTTGATTTAAAGCCTGAAATGGCTTCAGTAGAAATTACTAAAACACTAATAAATGAAATTGAAAATAACGCACAAGATTTTATACTTTGTAATTTTCCAAATGCCGATATGGTTGGTCATACTGGAAAATATGAGGCTATTAAAGAAGCAATTTATGCTGTAGATAGATCTTTAGAAGCCATAATCCCTGTTGCTTTGGAAAATAATTATGTAGTTATGGTTACTGCCGATCATGGAAATGCAGAGTATAAACATGGTAAATATTTAACAAGTCATACAAACAATAAGGTACCATTTACAATTATCTCTAATGATTTAGTATATGAAAAAATTGTTTTGAAAGATAATTGTGGGTTAAAAAATATATTATCTACTGTTTTAAAGATTCTTAACATAAGAGAACGTAATATTTATGAAGAATCAATCTTTTAGGGTGTCTATTGTGTCAAATATTATATTAATATATACTAAAATATATGTATTATACATTTTTATTTTTTGAGTATAATAATTTCATTTTTTATGAGAAGAATCATAATTAAAAAAAAATCACATAAAATAATTTGGAGAACTTTTACTATCATATTAGGATTGTTTCTTTTAATATTTTTTTTTGGTGCTTATGTTTTTTATACGAATGATACTGATTATTCTCAAAGAACTTTTAGTAAAAATATTTCAGATTTAGAAAATGTAGATAAATAATTTTAATGATATTAAATAAAAAAAAAGTTAATAAACTATTGATAATTTTATTTGTATTATTTTTGAGTAGTTCATTTTTTATAAAAGTATATGCCGAGGACAATGATATAAATTTATTAGAAGAATTATCGCTAAAAGTATTTTGTACTTTTTCATATTGTGAAAAAGATATTACCCCAGAAGAAAAGACTAATTTATCGATTGCCGAAAGGGTGTCTCTTAAAACATTTTGTGCTTTTTCTGATTGTAATAATTTAACAGGAAAAAAAGATAAATTTATAGAGGCTATTTCTGGTGAAAAAGGAGATATTGGACCTAGAGGATATCAAGGTCCTAAGGGCGAGAATGGTGAAAAAGGAG
>VAPK010913873.1_pt1 | contig 25093 bp, 25 predicted proteins | sample 3395031 | NCBI WGS metagenome assembly VAPK01 (sample SAMN08290443, study PRJNA428436) | hydrothermal vent metagenome | isolation source: Deep-sea hydrothermal vent chimney 1 | place: Pacific Ocean: Juan De Fuca Ridge
CTGAACAATTGTCAAAATAGTAACTAAACAGAAGCACCTAGAACTATATATTGTCTATTGAATAAAATTTTAGGCTTTGATTTACTATAAATTTAAAAAATAAGTACAAATATTCTGGCGATTTTATAAAAACAGCAAAATCTTTGCAGGACTAGAATTATTACCTAAGTAGTAAATAGCCTTTTATTTATACTAGATTTGTAGGTAAACCAATCGCTTATCAGAAATCAATTTTGACTATTTGTAACCTTTATAAATCTTTTATCAAAACTTAACTCATAATTTAAATATTTATGAAAAAAATACTGATTATTGCATTATTTATTGGAATAACTTCAATTAGTTATTCTCAGAAACTGTACTCTGCTGTAGAAAAAAATGATTTTAAAAAAGTAGAAAAATTAATTGCAAAGGGTGAAGATGTAAATGAATATAACAAGAATGGTCTATTTCCCTTATGGCGGGCAACATCTGATAATAACGAAAAAATAGCCAAATTATTAATTAAGGCTGGAGCCAATGTGAATCAAGCTAACAAAGTTTCACCAGCAAACTTTCCTTCCATAGTACTTCCTTGTCAGGAAGGTTATTTCGAAATTGTAAAACTGCTAGTAAAAAATGGAGCAGACGTAAATTATAGTGGTTATAAAAAATTTACTCCTATTAGAATTGCTACTCGAAATGGTCATATTGAAATTGTAAAATACTTAGCTGAAAATGGTGCAAATATCGATGCAAAAGCTGAAGATGGAGCAACGCCATTGGAACATGCAGCTTATTCTGGCCATATTGAGATAGTGAAATATTTAGTCAAAAAAGGAGCTAATATTAACAATATAGATAAAGAGGGAGATTTCCCTATTGGTGAAGCTGCAAAACAAGGTCGTTTGGATGTTGTTCAATATTTAATCGACCAAGGTGCTGATTTAACTTTAAGGAACGATAAAAATCAAACAGCATACGATATGGCTAAAGAAAAAGGGCAGAAAAAAATAGCAGTGTTAATAGAAAAACAAACCATTAAAAAATAGTATGAAAAAAATATTTCTGTTGGGCGTTTTAATAATTTCTTTTTCATTATATGCTCAAAATGAGTCAAATAAAGAAAGAGCTTATAATCTTGGAATGGAAGCTGTAAAAGCAATGGACCATGATGGAGATTATGAAAAAGCAATTAAATTATTGGAAAAAGCACAGGAATTGGATAAACAAAATATAAATTATCCTTATGAAGCTGCCTATTCATACTATTTATTAAAAGATTATAATAAGACAATTGAAATCCTTGAAAAAATAAAGGGTCATAAAAATGTAAATGACCAGATTTATCAATTGTTAGGAAATTCATATGATTATTCGGGAAAATCTGATAAAGCTCTATCAACCTACCGAAAAGGACTTAAAAAGTTTCCAAATTCGGGGAAATTATATTTAGAACAAGGAATAATTGAAAACAGTCGAAAAAATTACAATGAGGCAATTGGTTATTGGGAAAAAGGAATTGAAGTAGACCCAACTTTCCCCTCAAATTATTATTATTTAGGTAAAACATTTTCATATTCAGATGAAAAAATATGGTCTGTTTTATATAGTGAAATGTTTATCAATTTAGAAAGAAACTCAGATAGAACATCAGAAATTAGTGAATTACTATATAAAACATATAAAGAATCCATTCATATTAATTCTGATTCAACTGGAGGGGTTTCCTTTAGCAAAGTAAACACAATTGGTTTTAAAAAGAACAAACTCAATATACCCTTTCCTATAACTTTTGGATTAACAATGACTGCAAGTTTAGGGATAGAAATATTAAACAAAGAAAAAGAAATTTCAATTTCATCCATAAATAAAATAAGACAAAATTTTATCTCCAATTGGTTTCTTCAAAAAAGAAATAAGAAATATCCAAATGTAATTTTTGATTTCCAAAAACAACTTGAAGATAAAGGGTTTTTTGAAGCTTACAACTATTGGCTATTTATGAAAGGGGATGAAGTAGAATTTAATAAATGGCTTATATCAAATCAATCAATATTTGATGAATTTACAGAATGGTTTACAGTTTACCCTATCAAAATAAATAAAAAGAATTTTTTTTCAAGGAATCAGTATTAAAAAATATCAATATCAAATCCTTAATTACGCAACAACAATTACCTATGAAATTAAGAAAACTATTAGTCCTAGTAACAATATCAATTTTTACTTTATCTGGATTTGGGCAAAATTCAGAAATAGAGAACCTCATTCAACAAGGCATTAAATTACACGACAATGGAAACTACCAAGAGGCAATTAATCTTTATAAAAAAGCTCTTTCTATTAATCCAAATTCAAGTCTTGCCAATTATGAAATAGCTCTTTCGTATCAATCTGAAAAAGATTATAAAAATGCAGAAAAATTCAGCAAAAAAGTTTTGGAAATAAATAATGACCATATTTTACCTGCTTATATAGCTTATGCAAATGCATTGGATATGCAGGGTGAATCTAAGAAAGCTATTAAAGCCTATGAAAAAGCAATTAAGAAATTTGATCATTATCTCCTTTACTTTAACTACGGTTATACTTGCTTTAATCGAGGAGAAATCAAAAAAGCATATAACGCTGCTATAAAAGCAATTAATAATAATCCTTCACACGGAAGTAGTCATTTACTTCTTAGTAAAGTCATGGCTAAAAAAGGTGACCGAATAAAGGCAATGTTACCAATCTATTTCTTTTTACTTATTGAGCCAAATTCAGCTAGATCTAAAATCGAATATCAAACACTAAGAAGTTACATTGATAGAGGCGTTACTAGAACTTCAGAAAAGAACATAGATGTAATTATTCCAATGAATGATGACTCTAATTTTGGAGCTGTTGAAATGATGATAAGTCTTGCAAAAGCTTCTAATTCATTAAAAGAAAATAAAGATAAATCAGATTTACAATTATTTGCAAAAAATAATGAAACTATATTTAACATTTTGGGTGAACTAAAAAAAGATAATATAGGGTTTTGGTGGGATTTTTATGTAACATTATTTTACGATTTAGCCAAGGAAAATCTAACTGAAATTTATAGTTATTATATTTCATTATCTATGGGTGAAGAAGCTGTGAATTGGGTTGACGAACATAGTGATGATTTTGAAAAACTTAAACATTGGTTAGAATAAATAAGCCACTATGAAGTTAGGAAATCTATTAATTCTACTAATAGCATCCATTTTTTCATTTTCTGGATACGCACAAGATTACCATGTTCAATTTCAGGAATATTGTGATAAAAATGAACCTGCAAATCAACTAAAAGTATTAAATGAATGGGAGAAAGTGTCACCTAAAGACCCAGAATTAATCACAAGCTATTTTAATTACTATTTCCTGAAGTCAAAAAAAGAAGGGATAACAATGAGTAAGGTTAAGCCCAAAGGTGATTCATTCGTACTCAAAGACAGTTCAAATCAGGTTGCTGGATATTTAGGAAGCCAGATTCATTATAATATTTCTGAATTGCAAAAAGGAATTAAAAAGATAAACACCGGAATTGAATTGTATCCAAATCGACTTGACATGCGATTTGGAAAAATATATGTTTTTGCTCAGATTAAGGATTGGGAGAGGTTCACTAGTGAAATAATTACTACAATCAAGTATTCTGCAACAAATGATAATAATTGGACGTGGACGAATAGTGAAAAACAGGAAAATGGCAAAGACTTTTTTCTCTTATCATTACAGGATTATCAACTCATGTTATATGATACGGGAGATAATAATCTTCTTATCAATATGCGTGAAATTGCCAAAGAGATTCTTATTTATTATCCAAACCACATCGAAAGCTTTTCAAACCTTTCTGTGACATACTTATTAACTGGGGAATATGATAAAGGAATTGAAATTTTATTAAAAGCGGAAAAAATAAAACCAGAAGATTATATTGTTTTGTCAAATATAGCAAGAGGATATTCATTAAAAGGGAATAAGGAAAAAGCAATCGAATATTACGAAAAGACTTTTAAATTTGGAGATGAACAAGCAAAAGTATTTGCTAAAAAACAAATTGCCGAATTAAAAAAATAATTATGAAAAATCTAAAAACTAACATTTTTTTTAAAATTGGAATCATCATTGTTTTGATTCTAACATTATTAATTCCAACTTCAATGGTGCAAAATTTAATTGAAGAAAGAGAAGAGGTTCAAACCAATGCTATTGATGAAGTGAGCTTGAAATGGGGAAGTGGTCAAACAATTACTGGACCATTTATTTCAATACCATATGACCGTTACATTAAGCACTTTAATAAAAAGACTCTATCGAAGAAATTTTAAAGATTAAAGAATGGGCTCATTTTTTACCCGAAAACCTAGATATTTATGGTGAAATAAAACCAGAAAAAAGGTATCGGGGAATTTATGAAGTAGTGGTATACGAATCTATGTTAGAGTTCAAGGGTAATTTTATTATTGATTTCAAAAAATTAGATATTAAGACTAAAAACGTTCATTTTGATAAGGCAACACTTAATTTTGGGATTACTGATTTAAAGGGCATAGAGAAACAAGTATCATTAAATTGGAATGATAAAAGCATTTTTTTTAACTCAGGAACTTCAACAAAACATATTGTTGAAAGTGGTATAAATGCATTAATTAAGGTAGACGTTGGTCGTATTGGCAATTATAATTTCACAACTAAAATTGATTTAAAGGGAAGTCAGTTTCTTTACTTTACACCTGTTGGTAAAACTACAAATGTAAATGTTAAGTCTAATTGGAGTACACCTAGCTTTACTGGAACCTATTTACCCGATGATAGAAATATTTCAGAGACTGGGTTCTCTGCAAATTGGAATATTCTCCATTTAAACAGAAACTTTCCACAGGAATGGACAGGAGGTAAATATAGCATTGAAGATAGTTCTTTTGGTACAGACTTACTTTTGTCTGTAGATAATTATAAAAAATCTTATAGAGTAGCTAAATATGCAATTTTGTTTTTAGTGTTAACTTTTATGACATTTTTCTTTGTCGAAATAATGAGAAATGTGTTTATTCATCCAGTTCAGTATCTTTTAGTGGGTATCGCAATAATTGTTTTCTATATACTTTTATTATCCCTTAGTGAACACATTAAATTCAATTTCTCATACATATTAGCTTCCATTTCAACTCTTTTGCTAATATCATTATATACTACAGCAATATTGAAATCAAAACAATTTGGATTGCTAATATTTGGGATATTGTTTATTGTTTACACCTTTATTTTTACCATAATACAATTAGAAGATTACGCTTTATTAATTGGTAGTATAGGTATGTTTATCATTTTAGGCATTGTGATGTATTTATCAAGAAAGATTGATTGGTACAATGTGAAACTTGGAGAGGAAAAACTCAAATAAAATTAATTATATATCCAACAACTTATATAAAAATCTTTCTCTATAAGTAATTTTGGCAATCAAAACAATGAAAAAGAAAATAAGTGATTTCTTCAAACCCATTCTAACTCATGGAGAAGAATTAAGCCCAAAAAAATGGATTAATTCATTCTTATTTTTAGTAGGAATCCAATTTTTATGGCTAACTATTGAGGTTATTTCTACTTATGAAACTATGTATGGTACTTATGAATTATTAGTAAGTAGTGTACTATTATTGTATATCATTGTTACTTGTTTTCTACTATATAAAAGAAAAAAATGGGGTTGGATTCTTCTGTTTTCAGAGAAACTTTTCACTGGTATATATTCAATTTTTTTTCTAATTATTTTCACGTTAAATGAATATCTTCCACAAGAAGAATTAAATGGATTTTTTTGGGGAATTATCATAAGTGCTCTATTTATCTCATATCTAATAAAAAAAGAAATATACACTTATTTTAAAATAGATGAAAAAGAGAAAATTATATTTATCAAACGAATTTCTATAGTTACAGCTACACTAAGTATTACAGGGGCACTGTTTATTTATTTTTATTCTCTATAAATGGATTACCTAATGAAAATAAATACATTTTTGGTTTCATATTAAACCAAAACACCAGCTCCAATTCACAAAACATAGAAAAATAATTTCTAATTCAATAAAAACTTAGTCAATAAAAATATATGAAAAATCTTTTAATATTATTAGGCTTTTTAATTTCCACTTTCTATTCATTTGCACAAAGCAAAATTCAATACCAGAAGGGGAAATTATATTCAGAAAATCAAATAGGAATTGATATTTTCTATTTTGTGCACCAAACATTTGCAGATGCATTTTATATGACAGATTTATATAAGCAACTCACAAATGATGAGATGTATTCAATATTAAAGAATTCATATTATTCAGTTACAAAAGATGAAAAAGTACTAGTAATAATAGAACAGCAGAATGGACCAGATGCTCGTTTGGCATTCAATTTTATTGGAAATACAGAAAAACTTGGAGACATTTTGGTTCTTGCAACTAATTTTAATAATAAAAGCCGTGTTTTTGAAGAAGAAATCGACTCAAAAGAATCAATTTACAGATGGTATAAAATTGAAAAAGGAAAATTGGTTTATCGAAAAGATTTATACTCAAAAAAAGCTGAAAAAGAAAATCGAAAAAAAATTTCATATTCCTTAATTGGAATGTATCTCTACGATGATAATTTTGAAAATGATACAAAAGTTAAACCACTTATTGATAAATTGCTTTCCTCTGATAAAGATGACTTAGAGAAACTCTATGGTTATTTATACCTTGGAGAATATTGGTTATTGCATAATGATTTGAAAAAAGCAGAAGAATCAGTTCAAAAACTTAAAGAATTAATAAATAATAGTAAGTCGATTCCAAAGGGTTATTCCTTAATTGCAAATATGGCAATAACTGAATTAGAGATGATGAAAAGATTTTATAAATAGAATTAACAATAGCTATAATTCATTGCGGTTTTGTGCTACACCATAGGTTATTATATTTAACATAGTTGATTTCTTTAATGGAAAAATCTATCGAATTTGACCACAACAAACCATAGCCCAACTGTCGCGGGTAATTCAAAAAGAAAAGATGAAATTAAGTTTAAAACTGATTTTACTATTTCAACTCGTCATATTCCATTGTTTAAGTCAAAATAATAAAAGAACAATTTACGAATATGACAAAACTTCCAATTTAAACTTAAGCCTAAAAGGACAAGTAAAATATTTGAAAGAAGTTTCTGAATATATGCTATCCAAAAATAATAAAGAAATTGAATATTTCTTTGATAAAAACGGTCTGCCAACTAAAATTATTAAAAAGTCGTTAGCCCTGGATATAACGAGTCAGGAATTACGAGACGAAAAGATAGTTTTCGAGTTTGAAAACGGAAAACTAACATCCAAACTTAATAAAATAAGGGCTGGGTTAGATGGTTATACTTATACTTTCGATAATAAAGGAAATCGCATTCAAGAAAAGTTCTATGTTCAAAACAGGCTCGTTTCAGAAGAACTTTATGAATATGATGACAGAAGTAGATTAATTAAGTCAACTGATTACGTTTATGGTTATTTAAGAGATTATATTGAGGAAACGCCCCAAAATAAATCTAAATATATTTCAGTTATAGAAACTTTTGGATATGATGGGGAAGATAACGTTGTATTAGAAACAATGAATAACATTAAAGGTAATATTTACAAAAAGAAAATCTACAAATACGACTCAATGGGGAACATGGTTGAAGAAGGTAAGTGTGAAAATTATTCTGGAATTGACTCAAAAATTGAGTGCAATTATTCTCCTTTATTAGGTTGGGAATACAATGAGAATAATCAATCAATTAGAGAATTTCAACTTGCAAAATTTTCACCTCACAACACTGATACTTATTACAAATATGATGAACAGGGTAACGAAATAGAAGCACTAGGTTATTATATTTACCCTGAAAAAGAGCCTGTAATAGGTTATCTTTTCAATTATGAATATAATGATTCAGGTAGGAAAACTAAAGATATTGAAGTGGTTGGAAAATACAGAAAGTTAGGGTTTGAAAGATATAAAACTGAGATTATTAAATTTGACAAGTATCAAAATATCGTTTTAAAAGAATTCATCACTTCCGATGATAAAATAATAAAAGTTCTTCATTACATTTATCTTTACGATAGTAAGGGGAACTGGACGGAACAGATAAAAGAAGAAGGAAAAACGGAAGGAGAATTAAAAGTAACTGAAACAAAAAAGCGGAATATCGAATACTATAACTGAATAAATTGAACTCGGAAAACTGACTCTTTTACTTTATGTAAAGAATATTATGAGTCGTTCCAGGCAAAAAGAATTGAGTACTTATTCGGAGTAGCCAATTTTTTATTTTGGTTTTAGAAATGAATGAATTAAAACACTTTATGAATAGGAAAAACATCTTAATAATGATATTTTTTATCACACTATCAACCTTTGCTCAACAAGAAGTATTATTTAAGATAAAAATTCAACCAAATAAATATTATTCCACAAATTTGAAAACATTCTCAAATTTCGAAATAGATATTTTAGCAAATGAAACTATTCTTCAACGGTTTGTGCTTAAGGGAATAAAATTACCTATGATAGCCACTGATTCAACAGTTGTTCCAACAGAAATATTTACTTACAAACCCTTAGAGAATGGAACGTTTAATGCAAAAATTCAATACGGTGATGTATTTAAAAAGAAAACTCTTAACGGTGAGCTTCAAACAAAAAAGAATCAATTTTCAGGAGTTAAGATTTTGGGGACATATAATGTTAATAGTAAATTTAAAATAGACACCATAATTGGTCAGCGTATTAATCAACAACTAAAGACAAGTCTATCTGCCATACTTGAAAATGCTCAAGAATTAATTAAATTTCCAGAAAAACCATTAAAAGTTGGGGAATCTTTCGAAAATGAGCTTCCAACGACAATACCAATGGAGGGCTTTAATCCTATAAAAATTATAATTAAATCTAACTATTTATTGACTGAAATAAATAATGGTATTGCATATTTTGATGTGAATCAAGCTATAAAGATTGATATGATTCAAGAGCAATTGAATTTAAAGGCTAATGGTTCTGGAGTAGGAAAATCAGAATATAACATAGAGGAAATGTATTTGACAAAATATTCTTCTGATATTTCAATGAATTTTTCCATGAAAGTAAAAGAAGAAATATCTACTATAGTTAAGGCTGAAACAAGTATGAATTTTGAAGTAACTATAAGACCATTTGATGGTATAGCGGAAAATGCCATAGAATTACATTCTCAGAAATTAACATGTGCTGATTTTAAAACTGGAAGATTTTATATTCCTGAAAATGTTAAGTTAGCAAAAATTTCCATTATTTCTAAAGATAGTTTAAACTCAAAATCAAATGAATTAACGTTTGAAAGAGACCCAAGTATAAAGAAATATGTTGTGATTCGAGAAAAGAATACTCAAGTTGAATGGAAAAACGGAGTTAATAATGGAAATCCAGAACATGAAATTATTGAATGGATTGACGAATGCACGTACCGACTGACTTATAATAAAAATAAATCAGTATTGAATGATGAAAAAAAGTGGGTGAATGAAAACAACGGAATTGTCGTCAAAAAGATTAGAATTATAGGCAAGTGCATGGAGTATAAAGCTACTATGACAACAAAAGAGGGGCACGAAGTAAGTCAAAATGGAACAATTTGCAAAGACTAAATGCTATTAAAATTTATAATAGTAAAAGGCTTTATTTATCTTTAGAGTATAAAACACCAAATATGTTATTTGAAAAACAGCTTAAATTAATGTTTAACTTTTGGCCATATTTTAGGACTAGACCTACCATACACTAAACATTCAAAAAAACAGAATAATTAATATGAAAAAAATATTTTTATTAGTACTTGTGATTTTGACAAGTGTATTTGGAGTTAAAGCAAATGACTTGAATAATGACCTTATTGAACTTGCGAAAATTTACAGGAATTTTATGTTTCGTAACTCTCCAAATGAATCTACATATGAGCAGTTAAAAGAAATCAAATCGAGTAAACTGATATTAACAACCAAATTTATTAGAGAAACAATTAGAGCAAATAACAACCTTACTAAGGAAGAGTTCTTGAAACTACCAGACGAACAATCAATGAAATTCATATATATCATTAGACGAATTAACTGGAATATTCGAGAGGAAAATCCTAAAGACAATATCGAGCTGATTGCTGAAATTTCGAACAAATCAATACCTCGATATGAACTAATTGATAATTACTACGATATGTTATTTAGTGGTGTAGGCAACAAGAACAGACCTTTTGACCTTTCTAATGTTAATTTCTTAATGACTAAATATGAACTGAAAGATGACACTGAAAAAGGAATTTTCTTCTTAAAAGCAATGGATTTATGTGGAACTTCAATTTGGGGATATATGAACATCGTTAAACCACCTAATTATAAAAAAGCAATGGAATACATAGAGTTATTCCCGAAATTCAATGGACAACCATATTACCAATACCTTTACTTTGGATTTGCCGATTTTAATATGAAAATTGAAAAAGATAAAGGAGAAGAAAGCTACAAATCATATTACATTAATAAATATTACGATACACTGCTATCACATTTAGCTTGTTTAAGTCAAAAAAATAAACAGGAAGCAGCTCGAACAGACTTAATTTTAGGTTCAATTTTGAAGGAAGAGAATTATTATAAGTACTCAAAGAAAAAAGACATTCTAGAATCTTTAATTACAACAGAGGATGAAGCAATTGACTTTACTATTGCGGATACCCCACCAATAACCTCAGATTGTAACCCAAATTTAAGTAATGTAGAATTAAAGGTTTGTTTTGTTAAAAGTATTACTAATCAAGTATTATCTAACTTTGACTCATCATTACTTCAGCATCAAGGTCTAAAATCTGGAACTTATAGAATCTATGCTGTATTCACAGTAAACAAGAAGGGGAAAGTCAAAGATGTGATAGCTGAATTTCAAAATAAGGTTATCGCAAAAGAAATTGTTCAAGCCGTGAAAACCATAAAAAAAATGACCCCCGCCTATCTAGACGGAAAACCTGTTAGTGTAAATTATACACTACCTATAAAATTCAAAGTAAATTAAATACTGGTTACAATAAATGGTATAATTTGTCGCTTCGGAAATTCTGATAGGAAATTCATTGCAATTAATTATATATGGTTTATAGAGGAATATACTAAGATTATTTTTCGTAACAAAATCATGCCCAAAACATCGTAGTTAATTCACAAAATGATAGAAACTGACAATGTAAAACTAGAGTATTTCAAGACATTTGGACAAGAATACCTTTGGTTTCTTCTTTATGAATTTGATGTTAGTAACACAAAAATATTCCAAATGACAGATAAACAAATATTAAGAAAAATTATGTCTACTAGGATTCTAAATAATATTATTTACCATAAAGAAATGAAAGATATTCAACTTGAACTAGTAGGATTAAGTGAATCATCAAAGCGACCTTTTAATTTTGATAGATTGGAATTAGACGACTTTAATTTCATAAAAACAAAATTTGAGTTTGAAAAATGGATTTTTGAAGTTCAGGACTAACGGTTGGAAAGAGGACATTGAAGATGCTCAGATTCTAATCGATAAAGCTGAGAATGAACTTTTAGCAAGAACAAAATTTATCAATGGAGTTTGGCATTTGTCAAAGGGAAAATATAATGATGATTCTGAAAAACTAGTTGAAATCCATTGGATATTTCTCCATTTTGAAACATTCATTGAAATTGACAGAGGAGAAAAAATAATTCGAACTTTTGACTTTGGATACGACTAATAAAGTTAATAGTAAGAGCTGTTTTAATCCCTAACAATTCTCGAGCCAAAACGTTCCTTAAAATTGTATAGGAAAACCCAAATTGAAATAAAATAATGACAAAAGCTGCTATAAAATATTGTTTATTTATGACAATTATGATTTCGTATATAAGTTGTGCCGAAAAACTCAATATCTGTGATAATTACGAAGCTCCACAAAAAATAAAATTAAGAACATTAGTAAACAAAGGTGAATACAGAGTTGTAATAATTGAACAAAAAGATTTGTTAGATTTCTTCAGGAATGAGATTTGCTTAACGGAACCTGTTTATATCAACGGAACAAATGGAGAAATTTGGAATATATCCATATATTTCGATGATAAAAAAAAATGACCCTTGCTAAATCGGTGAATGGCACGTATTATTTCAGAGATAAAAATGGGAAATATAAAAATGATAAATTAGCTATAAAATTAGCTGAATTAATAGATAAAGAATAAACAATGTATTTGCATAATGAAACGGTCTAAACATAACCTGATTTCGTTGCATTGATTTTAAAAAATTATTAAGTAGAACGAAAAACAACTTTAAGTGAAAACTGGTATAATTTATTGCTACTAATTTTTCTATCAGAAAATCTTCACATTCATTCCATTATCCAGTATTTTTTACTAAATTAGTCTTAAACCAATGCAAAGAATTCATATCAAAACCAATAGATGCAGCATAAAAATGAATAATGACCGAATACAGTTCTGAACTTGAAAAGATTAAATCAGATTTATCAAAACTAAAGATATTTCTGATTTTACTTACCGTTTTCACTTTTATTTTCTTCTTTGGTTTTTATATGGAATATACACATTGGGTTGAACAAAATTTGGGTTCTATCCAATTGCTGTTGATTTTTGGTATTTTGCATTATTCAGGGATAGCAATATTCATTTGGTTTATTTGGACAAAATATCCAGTTGAGAATAAAAAGAAAAAAAGTGATACCATAATGATTATATTCTTAGGTATTATCGGACTGTGGTTATGGATGCCGAATGAAAAGGAATTGAAAAAACTTGCCAAATAAAAAACATTTTTTACGTGTAGCCATATTTAAGGAATTGGCATTCAAATATGATTAAAGAATAAAACATAATATTTTCACAAAAAAGATTTTTGGGATATTAATTATGGTCCTAAGTGGTTTATGGATACTCCAAAACCTTAAATTGTTCTATTACTATCACTTTACTAATCTTCTTTTTTTATTCAAACTTCCTGATTGGGTTTTGGTTTTAAATATTATTTTAGGTATTACAGGAATTTGGTTAGGAAAGTACGTTTACAAAGGCTTTTGGGTTGTAAAAAAAGTAATCATGTATTCCATAATTATTCTTTTAATTGAATTTTTTACTAACAACTATTATCATTTGTTTTACTGAAAATTAATGAATCCTAATAAAAAATTAAAATTTATAACGATTTTGCCTTATTTAAAGAGGAAGTGAATGTAAAAAAGTAGTTTACCAAATCCATTGGCAAAGAGACATAAAATACTATGAAAAAAAGATTTCTAATTATACTACTAACATTGATTGTGTTCATTGGGCAAAGTCAGAATTCAAATGAAAACATTCTATACATTATTGATGGAAATCCAGTTATTGAAGACCCCGACAAGGATGATGATGAATTAACTGAAAATGACATTGAATTACTAACAGTCATCACTGATAAAAGTGAAATAACTAAATATACCAATCTTAAAGTAGATAAAGTAATTAGTATTGTAACAAAACCTTATGCTAAAAGGTCTGATGAAATCAAAGCAATTCCATCTACAAAACAAATGAATAGAAAAAATGGAAAGTGGTATTTAAATAATTCAATAGAACCTTATTCTGGAAAGTTTATTGATTATTACAGTACAGGAAAAATAAGAGGTGAAGGAACTTTTTTTAATGGTACACTAAAAGGAATTCGGAAAATGTATTATTCCAACGGAAATTTATCACTTGAAAGGAATTATGACAATGGAATATCCCATGGAGTAGAAAAAGAATTTTACAAAAATGGTATACTGGAACAACAAGGAGAATTCAAAAATGGAAAAGAAGTGGGCACCTGGGAGATGTATCACCCAAATAATCAATTAAAACAAAGAGCTGAATTTAATAGTAATGGAAAAATGGAAGGGGAAGTAATTTCCTATTACTCTACAGGAAAAATAAAAGGTGTTAGTAAATACAAAAATGGGGAATATGTAAAAGATAAAGTGAATACTAAAGTATTTAATTATTATAATCAATCACAAGAATTATACAAACAAGGAAATTACAAGTCATCAATAAAGAAATTAACAAAAGCAATTGAATTAGACACAACTTGGGCTAAAGGATATTTTGCAAGAGGGACAATGAAATTAAATGACTTTCAATTTGACGAGGCGATTATTGACTTTAATAAAACTCTTGAAATTGAACCCTATTTTACAAATGCCTATGCAAATCGTGCATTTGCAATAATTAGAAAACACCAATTTTCAAATGGCAGAACTTTATCCAAGTCAAAATATGTTCAAGTAGTTGCCTCTAAAGAAACTGATATTCCAGAAAATGAATTGGAGAAAATCTGTAAAGATTTAAATAAAGCTGTTTCTCTAGGTGACGAAAATGAAATGGTTTTAGAAGCATTGGAAAAGCATTGTGGAAAATAAAAATATATTTGCTCTGACATTACCAACTATTAAAGAATTTCGTTGAAAAAAAAGAAGCCCTATTTAAAAGCTAAATCAGTTTTCATTGTTTCACTTTTGGTTATTGCTATAACAATTCTTATAGTTTACCTTACTGGTTTGAATTATGAACGAACTGTAGAGTCTAATTCATACGTATCATTAAGTATAATTGGGGTTGTTCTTTTCTTTTTTATGACCTACGGCCTGTACAATGGCATTGATTTAATAAACAACTATCCAATATTCAAGGATTATAGAAGAGGTGTTTTGGTTGAATTTACACACCCTACCCCTGACATGCCAGCTGTTGATATTGGTGACGGCATTAGTGGACTAATTGTTTCCATTTTAATTTGGATTGGCATGTCAATTTTATTTGTTGTTTTACTGCTAGTAATTGAGGCCATATTTTGGTTTTCACTATTCGTTTTAATAGCAATGCTTTATTGGGTCTTTTTTAGAGCTTTAAAGTTAGTGTTTAATAAATCATCACATACAAAAGGAAAGCTAACTTTATCAGCGTTTTACTCTTTTGCATATACTTTTTTATATCTAAGCTGGATATATGCAATTGTTTTTATCTCTGATGGTTTGGTTGGATAAACAAACGTGGCAACATTGTTGCCACTAAATAAATAAGGAAATACAATAATGAAAAATCTGATATTAATTTTAATGTTATTAAATTATGGAATGATTCTAGGACAACAAAAAAGTATGGTTAATGACTCTATTTTAGAATGGAATTCAAAGGATGGGCTTTCTTGGTCAGATTATTTGGGTACACCTAATGAAGATGTCTTTGGTTATGCTATGACAAGTTATAAAATTGAAATAATTCCCTCTGATGTTTTAGTTGATGAAAACGATATGGTAATAGGTTATGAAAACTTAAGTGTTAAAGCTAATTTTTATAAATATTACTCTTGGACAATTGATAGAAGTAATAATTTATTACAACACGAACAATTGCATTTTGATATTGCCGAACTTTTTGCAAGAAAAATGAGGAAAGAATATAGAAAATCACAAGCTAATAAAGATGCTAGCTTCAATACTTATTTGGAACTTCATAATTTTTTTTGGAAAAAGTGTAGAAAGTATCAAATAAAATATGACGATGAAACCAGGCATGGTCTAGAAGAAGAGATTAATGAAAAATGGATAGTTAAAGTAAATGAAGAATTAGAAGTGCTAAAAGATTTTAAATAATATGAATCCAACATTAAAATTATACCAGAATCGTTACCACAAATTATGAAAAGATATCTAATAACAATATTCCTTTTTCTTAGCATTTCTTCATTTTCTCAAACTAATAGCATTAGAGATTTAGCTAAGGAAATATCAAACAAGAATCTTAAAATGTCAGAATTAGTTTCATTTACGAATGAAAAATTTACCGATAGTATTGACAAAGCAAAATTTCTTTATTACTGGATTGGACTTAACATAAATTACGACTATGAACTCTTTGAAAATAGAGCTTCCTCATCAGTCTATCATAAAGAGTATTCATACAATTATTACCCAGGGCAAGTATTTGAAAAGAAAAAAGCAGTTTGCTTCGGGTATTCAAAATTATATGAATGGTTTATGAATGAGCTTGAAATCGAATCAACTATTATTTCTGGATATATTAGAGATCAAAGAAATCATTATGTTGAACTGGAATTAGATTCCGATTTTAGTCATGCCTGGAATGCAATTAGACTCAATGGTAAATGGATGCTGGTTGATACAACTTGGGGAACTTCCTTAAATGCTGAAATATCAGATTTCTATTTTGATATGGAGCCCGAAAGAGCAATCATAACTCATTATCCTGAAAAAAGTACTTGGCAATTATTGGAAAAGCCATTATCGTTAGAAGAATTTAATAAGTCTAAATTCATTAATCCAATATGGTTTAAGGTTGGCTTTTCTGATATTCCTAAGATTAAACATGATAGTGAATTCTACTATTTTATTTTTCGAAGTAACCCTAATGAGAATTGGCTGGTAAACTTACTATATAGTGTTGATAACAAGAATTTTTATAAACTTAGAGAGTTAAATAAAATTGTTCAAGATGGCTATACTATTCTTAGGTTTTATAAATCAATAATACCAAAAAAAACATATTTCAAAGTCAATTTGTATGAATTAATTGGAAAAGTGGATTATTCTTTGAGGTATAAAGATGTTATTAATTTTAAGATATGACTTAACTGGTCGTAAAACAAGATAAAAATTCAAAACTTCAAATGATTTTAAATATGAAAAGTACATTAAAATTAGGATTAATTAATGATAGTTTATTGGAACTGAATATATACTGCAAATAGTCATAGCAAACAGGTTATATCAAATTAACATACTTATCAAATTTAAATTATATGAAAGAAAAATTTACAATTATTAGAACAATTTATTTCGCTTTATTAGCTGGAATTATTTTAGCTTTTATTTTCGGTCAAGAGGTAAGTTTAGAGACCATAGGAGAAATTTCTGAAAGCCAATATGTATATCTTCTAATTCCAATAGTAGGAATAATTGGAAGTCAATTGCTCTTTGAATTTAATATTAAAAAGTTGAAATCAAATACTGAAAATAAATCTAAAGTTGCTGAGTATCAAACAGCTAGTTTAATACGTTGGGCCGTACTTGAAGGAGCAGCTTTTTATTCAATTTTTAATGATGAAGCTCCACAAATTAATGCTGTTATAATCATAGCCTATTTCATCCTTATCCGTCCAACATTCGACAAATTTACTCAGGTAGTTGGGAATAATTAAATGTGTTAGAACAACGGCTAAAAATTATTATGGTTTTTGACTTAATTCTAGGGGTAAGTGTATATTTATAAAAAAAAATTATTAACGAACACAAAGAGCTGAATTTCATTCAATGAAGTATAAATTACAATTAAATCCAAAACTTTTTTTAAAAAACTTTGGCCTAAATTTAATATTGACAAATATTTCTCTTGCATTATTATTCTTACTTTTCAGAGAAACATTAATTCTAGTTTTTAGCACAAGTCTCATTTATAAAATTGTTCAAGAAAATTTGAAATTTATAGGTATATTAATTGTTATTATTAACCATTTAATTTACAGAAAAGAATATAGAGAGTCCAATAATTATATAGGTAGATGCCTGAACGATTCTATTCTTATTTTATCTTTCTTATTTGTTATCCAATTGTTCAATTTATATAATGACCCAAGCTATAGTGTACCAAATCTTCCTTTTTGGTCAGTTATATTTTTAACCATTTTAATCTTTCTTTTGATTATAATATTTGAAACTCTAGTTGCATTTCTTAAATATGTTCTAAAATTAGTAAAGATTGATATTTTATGAAAATTAAATTAGTCATCATAGTTTCTTGTTTACTAATTTTATCTTTTATTCCTTCGTTTAAGAATAACTTTAACTCCAGAAAGAACAAAACTAGTTACAAGGAATTAGCGAACTATTTTCTAAATATGATGCTGAAATCTTTACAGGAATTGATATCGTATATGATTCGGTTCAGTCAAGGTTTAGAACATTGGCTGTAATTGATAGAAATAAATCTTGGGTAAACCCCTTATCCAAAAATTCAATTGAATTACTACATCATGAACAATATCATTTCAAGATTACTCAATATTACACTCAAAAACTTAACCTCTTAATTATTGATGATAGATTGAAATATGAATCAAACGTTCAATTTGAACTAAATAAATCAATAGTGGAATTAGACAAGCTTCATAATCAATATGATAATGATACTAAACATAGTCTTCATGTTTCAAATCAAAGAAAATGGGAATATAAAATTGATTCTTTACTAGTTTCTTTAAAGAAAGGCAATGGAATACTTACAGACCGATTCTCTGGGGGTCAAATATTTTTACCTAATGGTGAATTAATATCAGAATACGATTCTATAAAAAATATATCTATGCGTGAATGGTATTCTACCGAATATGATATGATAAGGATTATAACATCCTTTGGTAATAAATACACAGAAGAAACAGTCATTGAAATAGCTAAATCAATGAAAGAACGAAATACCGTTATATTAGAATCATTCCAAAAAGATAGCAAAAATGGAGTTTTAGTTTTTACAATAAAATCTCGTGATACTTTAAAAGATTCAAATATGATTGAACGGTTGATTTATCATGATAAAAAGATGTATCATTTATTAGTTGAATATCCTCAAGTCCAAACGGTAGAAAATGGGTATGAAGAAATCGCAACATCGTTTATAAACAGTTTTAACATTTCTAATACATCAAATTATTGGTTAAAACGGTTTACGAATGAAAATCAAAGTGAGAATATATGTTCCATTGATTTTGATTCAGAAAAAAAAGGTATTAAAGATTCGGACTATTGTATTGAGCCTTCTGTTTACATACAGAATGCTTATATTGGAGACATGGTAAAAACTGATAATGAGACCATTATTATTCCCTACACTCTTCCCAAATCAATAATTGAACAAGTTGACAACTATGTACTAGGATATAGAAATACCTTATATCTATATTCACATGATAGCATCGAAACTATTTTTCATGTACCTTTCGATGCCTTTGATGAAAAACATGGTCTACTTATGGGATATACTTTAAAAAAAGATAGTGTTTCGGAATGTAAACCTATATATTTTGATAATCTTGAAAGATAGAATGAACTACCCCGCAGCAAGCTGACGGGGTATCAGTCCTATTTGATACTAAAATAGTTCCAAATGACCTCTGTGAATCTGTTTATACTCTTTCCCTTGATTTTGCACATATGATTTGATAACATCTGCATTAGCATATTGACCTACCGTATTAATGTAATAACCGCTTGTCCAAAATTTACCTCCCCATAACTTCTTCGGTAAAAACATCTCTTCGATACTTCGCAGGACAAACTAAATCATACAAAAGCAAGCTTTTGTTATGACTCTTTCTAATATGAACTTCTTCCATATTACAAAGATACCTCTATATATACGAAACACCCGATGCAAGCATCGGGGAATTCCTTTGATTAAAAAATAAACTTTGCTAACAATGACTAAGAAATTATTACCGCTTTCTGGATTAAAAATTTTATCAATTATTAAATATATCACATGAAAATAAATTTTACACTTATTTGGTTTATTGTACTTCTAACTAATCTTTCATATTCACAAAATGTTCCTACAATTACTGTTGATAAGGAAAGTTTAGGTTTGAGAAATCTTAAAGTAAAAGTAGAAGTAGTTGGAAATATTGCCACTACAACATATGATATGATTTTTTATAATCCTTATGATAGGATTTTAGAAGGGGAATTATCATTTCCATTGGGTCAAAATCAAAGTGTTTCTAGATTTGCATTAGATTTAAATGGAGAGCTTAGAGAGTCCGTTATTGTGGAAAAAGAAATAGGTAGAGTTGCATTTGAAACTACAGTTAGACAAAATATAGACCCCGCTTTACTCGAACAAACAAAAGGAAATAATTATAAAGCAAGAATATACCCAATTCCAGCTAAAGGGACTAAAAGAGTAGTTTTAAGTTACGAACAGGAGCTAATCTTAAACGAAAACTCCCATTTTTACCAACTTCCTTTAAATTTTACGAACAAGCTAAATACTTTTAGCCTTGAAATGGTAATTTATCAACAAACTATTAAACCTATTATCAGCCAAGATGGTTTTGAAAATTTTCATTTTGACTCTTGGGAGCAGAGCTATATTGCAAAAATATCTAAAAAAAATTATGCCCCTAACAAATCCCTAACGATTAAAATTCCAATAGAAATTGAAAAGGAAAAAGTAATAACCTACAACGATTACTTTTATATATATAAAGTTTTTCAACCAAGTAAAAAGCCAAAAGAAAAGCCAAAATACATTGAGCTTTATTGGGATTCTTCATACTCAATGAAAAACAGGAATGTAAAAAATGAATTATCTTTATTAGAAGACTTTTTTGAATACTTACAAAATGTTAATGTTACAGTTATAAATTTTAGTAATACAGTAAAATCGAAAAAAGAATTCGTCATTAAAAATGGTAGTTGGATAGAGTTAAAACATCATTTAGAAAATACTAAATACGATGGTGGCACTTCCTATAAAAATATTTTAACTGGTAACAAAAAAACGGATGCGTATTTATTATTCACTGATGGCATTGACAACTTTGGAAAATTTAATAAACCATTTATAAAACCTATATATGCAATTAATAGTATAGTTTCTTCCAATCATAATTATTTAGACCAAATTTGTACTACTTCTGGTGGTAATTATATAAATCTAAATAATATAAGTTTAGAACAAGCTGCTAATTTGTTAAAATATGATACTTATCGTTTTTTAGGAACAAGTCAAACATCTGAAAAAAAGATTGAAATATATCCTAACTATGTAACAACTTTAAACAATGATTTTTCAATTTCAGGTAAAAATTTTAACAATAATGATAAAGTGCAGTTGCATTTTGGGTATGGTAATACGATTTCAAAAACTATTGAATTTACATTAAAATCAAGAAATAATGGGAATGAAAAAATTAAAAGAATTTGGGCGCAAAAAAAACTCAAATCATTAACTCAGGAGAAAGAAAAGAATAAGAAAAGAATAATTGAATTAAGTAAAAAATATCAATTAATATCTCCTTATACCTCCTTAATTGTTTTGGATAGAGTTGAAGATTATGTCCGTTTTGAGATTACTCCACCAAAAGAATTAATGAAAAATTATAATCAATTAATAACTGAGAGAAAAGATGAAAAAGATTTTAGAAAAGAAGAACTGAAAGAACTTAAAGAAGATATTTTTCAGGAATATGAGGATTTATCTGAATGGTGGGGAACTAAATTTGAATTTAAAAAAGAAACCAATGAAGCTAAAATACCTTCTGTAGTTGAGAACCAAATAGAAAATAACAATTTAAGCAACAATAACATTCAAAATAGTAATTCTGCGCCAATTAATGATGAATCATTGGACCCAAATAAACCTATAATTAGAGGAACTATATCAGATTCTGGAGGGCCATTACCAGGTACTAATATAAAAATAAAAAGGACAAATAGACAAACTACTTCCGATTTTGATGGTAATTATTCTATTAATGCAAATGAAGGCGATATACTTGTTTTTAGTTTTGTTGGTTATACAACCATAGAAAAAACCGTTGGAACGATTAATGTGATTGATTTAGAAATGATTGAAGAAACAAATTCCTTAGATGAAGTAGTTGTAGTTGGTTATGGTTCTGTAAATAATCAATTATCTGGAAGAGCTGCGGGGGTTCAAATTACAGAATCAGATGGTGCTTCTGGAAATTCTTCAAATATAAATATTCGAGGTGTTAGTAGTTTATCTGCTAATAATACACCTTTATATGTTGTAGATGGTGTTGTTGTAGACGAAAAGCCAGAAATAGACCCTGAAAATATTGAAGGTATGTATGTTTTAAAAGCTGCTCAGGGAGTGGAATTATATGGTTCAATGGCTTCATCGGGTGTTGTTATTATTAACACTAAAAAAGGTGAGTTAGAACATCATGAAAAAATACAGGAACTTGAAGATAGAATTGATGATAGTATTGAATTGAAAGAATGGAATGCTGATTCACCTTATATAAAAGAACTTCATGAAACAAAATCTACAGTGGAAGCCTATAATATATATTTAAAGCTTCGTGATACTTATAAAAATGTACCCGCTTTTTATTTAGATGTTGCTGACTTTTTTGAAAATAGAAATGAACCTACCATAGCAATTCAAATCCTAACTAATATCGCTGAAATTGATATTGATAATTATGAATTATTAAGAGCAATAGCCTATAAATTAGATAATTTTAAGAAGTATGAAATGGCCAATTATATATATAAAGAGATTCTAGAATTAAGACCTGAAGATATTCAATCTTATAGAGACCTAGCTCTTTCGTATCAAGAAACAGGTGAATACCAAAAAGCGTTAGATTTATTGAATCAAATCGTCAATGGGGAGCTTCTAGAAAAGGATATAGATAGAAGATTTGAAGGTATAGAAGCAATTGCTTTTGTAGAAATGAATAATTTGATAAAATTGCATAGAAGTCAATTAAATTTAAATGCAATAGATAAAAAGTATATTAAAAATACAGAGGTCGATTTAAGGGTTGTAATAGATTGGAATCACAATGACACAGATATTGATTTATGGATAATTGACCCTAACAACGAAAAATGTTATTATAAGCATACTGAAACTAAAATTGGTGGTAGAATATCTATGGACATGACTGAAGGATTTGGTCCTGAAGAATTTTTACTTAAAAAAACTATCAAAGGTGAATATAAATTTTTTATAGATTATTTTTCAGATGATATACAAAAAATATCTGGTCCTACTTTTTTGAAAGTAACCATTTTTAGAAAGTATGGCACAAAAAATGAAACCACAAAAACTAATATTTATAGATTAGATAGTGAAGATGACAAAATGGAAATTGCTAAGATTAAAATATAATAATTGAGTTATACGTTTAGTATGTGTTTATTTCATTATTTAGATATATCCCTTTTTTTTTATTACCTCAAGTCCATGATTGGGAAATGTTTAGTTTTAGTTTATACGGTAGCCTTTTTTTCTATGGATAATCATATTATTATTTATAAATCCTAAACTTACTTCTAGCCTTATTACCCCATTCATCAATAATAAGTAAGGAATGAACTCCTATATCTAACTCAAGTAACATTTGGTGTTTATTTACTGTACTACCCACATACAAATTATCTAAATGCCAATACAATTTAGATTTTTCATTCACATGAGCTGCTTCTACCAAAATTTTTTCTTCTTTACCATCAAAATCTTTCGGAACAATTATTTCTGCTTTATCTGGTGGATAGATTATGTCCAGCATGTTTGTATCTCCCTTCTTACAATTCGAAGAAAAAGCAGGCAGAGGCTCGTAATTTTGATGTGAAAGCTTATAATAATGTGCCGCAACCGGATCGAGGCTAAACCATACTGTATCTTTAACCGCTGTAGTTGCGCAATCTAAATAAACACGCTCATTTTTAGTATTTAAAATAATATTTTTATGCAAGGTGCAACGATTGGTGATTTTTGCTTTTTTTGGTATTTCTACCTCCTTTTTTGGGCAAAATTGATTAGGTGACATTCCAGATTTTTCGCATAAAGTACTTAGTTTTAAACTGGTTTCTGGTTTTGAAAACCATCCATTATTTTTGAGACGTTGAAAAAATTGAAACATCAAAGGTGCAGCTGTAGACACACCTGTTAATCCAGGCCTACCATCTCCTTCAGCATTACCAACCCATATTCCTACTAAATATTCTGAATCATATCCAACTGCCCATGCATCTCTAAAACCATGACTTGTACCTGTTTTCCACGCTATTCGTCTAGAAGAGGAAAAGTGTTTCCAGTTTTGATCAAGCCCAGGTCGTTGAACGTTAGTTAAAGCCTCTGATATCAACCACCATCCTCCTTCAGAAATTCCATATTTAGGTTTAGCAAATCGTTCATCTCCTACCCACAATTGTAAACCTTTAACCATTGTGTTTTCCTTGTTATATTCCCTTAAGGCTATAGCTTGATGAGAATAAGCCTTTGCCAAATCCCAAAGAGTAACTTCAGCTCCCCCAAGAACAAGTGTTAACCCATAATTTCCTGCTGACCTATTAATGCTTGTAAAACCAAAATCCTGTAGATCTTCATAAAAAGGGACAATACCATAATCTCTAAGTAATAAAGTTGCAGGAATATTAAGAGAACGAGACAGAGCTTCTCCAGCTGGCACAACTCCCTCAAAACGTTTATCAAAATTAGATGGAGAAAATTTGCTTATTGAAATAGGGACATCTCGCAGTAGAGTTGTAGATTGGATCATACCATCGTCCATTGCTTTACCATAGAGAAACGGTTTTAATATGCTGCCTGAACTTCTTGGAGCTTGAATCAGGTCGACAAACCGGGCACCAGATGATTGATTTTTAGTATTTCCTATATACGCTTTTATTGATGCATCTTTTAATGAAACTACTATTGCACAAGCATTTCTAATTTCATTTTGAGAAATTACATTTATATAATTATCCAATTTTTTAGATAAAGCAACTTGAATTGATTTGTCTATACTTGTTTTTATTCTTTGTCCTTCTTTTCCTGATTTAATAGCAAAATCAAGCAAATGAAAAGCTTCATTTGGGAAAGGCAGAGGCTTCAATGGAATATCTTCCAGAAGTGCTAGTGAGTAAGTTACCGAATCAAGAACTTTATTATTATAAAGTTTATGAAGTAATCTATTTCTCTTTTGTAATAACAATTTTCTGTTTCTACCGGGGTGGATCAATGATGGTGCATTTGGCAAAACTGCCAGAGTTGCATATTCTGCCCAGGATAATAAATGTAAGGGTCGTTTAAAATATCTCCATGAAGCCGCTTCGACACCTACAATATTTCCACCATAGGGTGCATTAGAAACATAAAATTGTAATATTTCCTCCTTTGAATAAAGAATTTCCAGTTTCAATGCTTTAATTATTTCGA
>VAPK010432636.1_pt1 | contig 24943 bp, 20 predicted proteins | sample 3395031 | NCBI WGS metagenome assembly VAPK01 (sample SAMN08290443, study PRJNA428436) | hydrothermal vent metagenome | isolation source: Deep-sea hydrothermal vent chimney 1 | place: Pacific Ocean: Juan De Fuca Ridge
CGAAGCCTCACGGACAATGTACCGAATTGGGTTTGAATGGTGACAGGAAAACCCCTCCGGAAATACTCTCCGGTTAAGGGCTAGGATCGGGCAATAAGGTGTTGTAATTAAAAAGTCTCACGCGTCGTCAAACAAAACGACCTACAAGTGTTAACAGGTCAAAGGCATGCTTCTCTGTGCTTGCATGCGTAGCTAGGTTGTAAATCTCTAACGTGTTTACACGGAACTGTTTAGTTACCGGCGTCCAGGCTTCACCTAAGTTGTCTATATTAAGAACATCTATGCGGAACGTGGCACCCCGAGTGAAATATTCTTGGCTCCGTAAGGAGGCTGACGTCTAGCAGGTGTCTTGTCACGAGAACATTGATAGAACCAGTTTTAAAAGGGAAAGCAAATGACGGCCTTGAGCTGGTGCGCCCTTTTGGTGAAAGCCGTGCTGACTGTCCTTTAGTATCGTGAAGCAAGCTTTTAGTTTGCGGGGGCCCCCATAGTGAGAACTTTAACAGAGGCTTGAGCCGTGTGATGGGAAACTATCACGCACGGTTCTGAGGGGGAATCGGGCAGCAATGCCCGTGACCTACCCGGTGCACAAAAGAGTTTATGGAAAATAAATCTCGAATTTCATCCTGTTACTAAAGAACGATGGTCAGATTTCGAGAAACTCTTTGAATGGAGCGGAGTATATCGAAGCATATCCCGTAGAACCTGACTCACCAAGCTATCGATTCATGGGTTTTATACACACTTTTGAGAAAGCCAGTTTTAAGTTTACAAAAAAGGCAGGTACCAGCCGCTGATTCACGACGTGCGCAGCCCATAAGGCTGTGTTTCCAGCAATTAAATGATAATCAATGTTAGATTCAAATGAGGAGTATTATGATAGCAGGATTTGAGTTAAGAGAAACTTCTAAAAAAGGAGAGGGTATTTTTGCCACTAAATCATTTATGATTGGTGACATTGTAATGATTGGTGTTATTGAAAAAAGACTTAATGGTAATCACTCTCATGCTTCACAGATTGGTAAAAATGAGTATATCCTTCACGCTGGAATGATAGCTAAAGTTAATCACTCCTGTAGTCCCAATTGCGGTATCAGTGTTAATGAAACGGGTGCCCATGATTATGTCACGATAAAGAGTATCAGTATTGGCGAAGAAATAACGTTTGATTATGCGATGAGAAATTATAGCATTGATTATTTTCCGGATAAGTGTATATGTGGCTCTATAGAATGTCGCGGTAAGATTACTGGGTGGCGGGAGTTATCAAACGAAAAAAAGAAAGTGTATGAAGGCTTTGCAGCTCCTTATCTACTTGAGTTAGATGCTGCTAGTTATTTACATGATGTAGACTTATGCTAGCTAATTATACGGTTAAGCGGAATGCGAAAAGCCTAACCCATATTCAGCGGACAGCCTAAAGCGTCACGCTTTTTGCTGCCGCAAAAAGACGCGCCACTTTAGTCTACCGCTGTTAGCGCGCAAATTGACCAAAAGTTGATTCAAAATTATTTTGATAAAGAAATTGTTTCAACTAGCTCGCATACATTGTTTATCATGCGTGAATGTTTAAAATCAGCAAGATCAGATTTCGATTCAAGCATTATGGATGAATTATTTGCAAAATTACGTGGCACTGAGAATTGAGGTATTTTATGAAAATATCTTTTTTGATCTTACTGGTTTTTAATTTTTACCTTACCGACAAAACTTAGTCCCCTGCTTAATGAAACTCGGACTTCACATAAACATCGGTAATTTTTGTCCCATCCCACACGTAACAATAATGCTCACCCTGCACAACCGGTTTTAACAGTCGGGGACGAAACACGGCGATGCATTCTCTACCCAGGTCACGAACACTGCTGTAAGTAATACCCTTAGACCCCGCATCGCGTAATTTTTTGGCAAATACTTGAGCAGGCCCGTACAATGCCGGATCAGGTGAGTAGATGTCCGACAACGTGCTTTGTAAACCTCGAATATCATGTAAACGTGCGTCTATGTCAGAGGCATAGCTACGCATATCAACTTCAATTGGCGATTCGTGCGTGGCAATGAGGAATCGTTCACGATGAAATCGCGCCTCTGCTACAGCTGTTTTAATCGTTTTGGCAGCATAATAAACACCATAACGACCATCCGTAAATCGACTGCCTTCCGCATTAAGGTGAGTGAAGGCCGCCATAATAGGCGTCGTACCATGTCCAGCTATGCGGTCTTCCTCAGGTACCAGGTGCAATTGCCCAAGTTGTTCACGTAATCGATCGTTTGTCAGTCCTTCAATATCCATGATGGTTTCCAGGTCTTCAGGGTTGGAAACACGATCAAAAGGCCCAATAGGAGGAAAACGACTGGGCACTAATCGCCACGAAGGATTCCAGCGAATACGTTTTACGTCAGGTTCATAATCAGCCACGTTGTGCATCCAGGTATTGTCGCACAACATAGAGGTCAGCAACGTTACCCGAAAGCATGCGATCAAGCGCAGACTTTCCTCCAAAAGTAGTGGCCTCATTGGCCCGATGGATCCATCCATTAGCCGCTTCCGGTTTGGGTAATAGAATCTGCAAATCTTTATATATCCCAAAGATGTAAGAGAGGCGCTCCAGTTTTTCTTTGGTTAATCGTGCAGTTTCTGGTTCACGTTTCCATTTGAAATAAGTGCTACGGGTTCGTTCATCAAAACCGAGTAACGTCATCGCTTGTTCAGCACTTAAATCCCAATCATGAGCAATATTGAAAAAAGCTCGCAGGGCTGCCTTAGCGGTTTTTGCAGGGTCTTTTGCCAGTTTCTGTTCAATGGCGAAGGTCATCGCCCTTTCTCCTGATTATGCTTAACTGTAATATTTATCGATAAGTATATTATAGCACTTTATATCTGTTTTTGTATCATTTTGTACTATCATGGTATTCATAGAACTGATATACACATCAAGCTTAAATAACGTATCAAGGTCGGTAGGGACACCGATAACTTAAGTAACTATAAGTTATCGGTGTCCCTACCCTCGCTGGAGCGGCAAGGCGCGTTACTGTCGTTTCGCTTGCCGTGACTGGGACTCGCCGGATTTTCGCGACGTCAGTATTGGCTTCCGTTGTGCCCGAGTTCAGGTGTGAGCGAGGCAAGAGCGGAACGTACCTGGGCCAGGGTCGGGCTGTGGCGGAGTCCGGCACGCGCTGGTGCAGTAGGATAAAAGAAAGAAAGCTCGTCAGGGAGGCAAAGGGGCGGTAAGATAAAGTAGTATAAAATCGTACTTTTGGAGGCTTTATCATGCCTATGGTTAAAAAGAGCATTACCGTAACAGACCAGCAAGAGGAATGGATACAGACGCAAATGGCTACAGGACACTATGGCACTGATAGCGAACTGATCCGCGAAGCATTGCGTGAGAAACAAAACCGCACCGCCGAAATCGAATATATCCGCGCCGCGTTGATCGAAGGTGAGGAAAGCGGTTTTTCTGGCAGGACACCGGAAGACGTTAAAAAAACGGTTCTCAAGAGATTGCGCGACAATGGCCAGCTAGCGTTTGAATGATGTGGCACTAATCGACCTTGATAGAATTTATGAATATGGAATTTTGACTTTTGGATTGCAGCAGGCCGACAAGACTTGAAAAAGGAGTTGCGCCGATGAATACACCAGTAATCAAGTTGATTTTTTATATTAAAACCACATCGGTGCAGTTATGGGACGCACTTACGAATCCAGATGTGATCCAAAAATAGTGGGGTAGTACACGCTTTGAATCTGATAGCAAAATGTGGCGCGTGGTGAGGGGTGGCCTCTTTTGGAAATAGGCGAAGCCATAACGAATTATGATTTTTCATTTTTCGTAAGGAATAAAAAGCGAATAAAAAGCGAATAAAATCCGTAAGGACAACTAGTACATCAACCATATTATTATTGTCGGATAATGAGGCGAATATTGGACATATTCTCTTAATAAAGAAAACGAATTTAATTGGGAAATCTGGCCAAAATGACTTTCAGCCCTCAAAGGGGCGCCCGTCCGCAGCAGATTCATCCTAAGTTCGACAAGGCTCCTAGGCAATTCACTGTGATAAAAGCGCGTCAGGACATTGAATATTAATGCATATCATTAACTTACTTAAGGTTTTGATATGGCTGTGTGTGGTATCCGTTGCCAGCTATGGCTGTAGTGAACCACCGCCAAACAATGACAGCAATACAAAGCGGGCACATTTGGTGGAAACTGTTGTTGTTAAAAAAGGCATGCTCAGCCATAGCGGTACGCATACGGGTACCTTGCGTGCGAGTCGAACTACGAAAATCTTTAATAGAGAAGAGGGGCAAATTAATAATTTGCCATTTTATGAAGGCGATACTGTGAGTAAGGGTCGTGTTCTAGTCGAATTGGATAACCAGTTACTCAAAGCTGAATTAGCTAAAGCTACTGCAACACGCCGACAAGCGGAGCTAGATCTTAATCGCAGGAAGACTGGAATAAATAACAATCAATTATTTTCCAAGGAAGAAAAAGCACGCGCGAAAACTGCACTGGACGTTGCGCGCTCAGAAGAAAAGATATTGGAGACCAGGCTTTCCTTTACTAAAATAAAAGCGCCGTTTTCAGGCGTAGTCAGTGAACGATTGGTAGAGATAGGTGATATTGCACCACGCCATACTCATCTGCTTAGTTTGTATGATCCTGGGTCGCTGCTAACAGAAATATCAGTGTCTGAGCTAATTCTACCGTTCATAAAACTGGGTGATCGGGTCGAAGTTAGAATCGATGCATTAGGTGATAACGCGTTTAGCGGATCGATAAAGCGTATTCACCCGTCCCTGAACGAAATTACCCGGCGAAGTATTGTAGAAGTAGATATCAAACCGGTACCTCCGGGTGCAATGATAGGGCAATTTTGCCGGGTTGTGCTGACGACGCAGGCGAAGGAACGCCTGGTGATTCCTTTTAATGCCTTGCAAAGAGACCGTAAAGGTGAATATGTATATCTTTTTGAAGACGGCAAGGTTGAAAAAGTAAGTGTGCGTAGTGGGTTGCGGTTGGCGGATAAAATTGAAATTGTTGAAGGTCTGGTTGATGGCGACAATATTGTCGTTAAAGGTTTTCTTGGATTGCGACAGGGTAAAGAAGTAAAAAATGTTATTTCAGCGGATGCTTCTGAAAACGTCTCTCCAGAGTTTTCTTTAGATCCGCAAGATCATATGCAACGTGCAATTAAAAAAGACGATAAATGAATATCGATGCACAATTAAGGACAGGCGGTATCGCAGTTTGGTCGATACGACATCCAATTGGTGTGGTGATGATTGCGCTGGCGATTGTTGTATTAGGTGGTTTTTCGCTTAAATCGCTTGGCATTAACCTGCTTCCGCATCTCATTTATCCAGAGATCCGTGTAAGGATCATTGATCAAGGGGTGCCAGCACGCATAATGGAAGATCAGGTTACGCGTCAGCTGGAAGAGCAACTCGCTATTACAGAGGGTGCGGTGAATGTTCAGTCGCGTACAACCGAAGGGCGCAGTGCCGTCGATTTGTCGTTTCAATATGGCAAAGACATTAATATAGCACTGCGTGATGCCAGCACGCGACTTGATCGGGCCAAACGTTTTTTACCCGACACTATTAATGCCCCGGTAATATACAAACTAGACCCTTCTCAGGCCCCTGTGATGGAATTTGTCGTCAGTTCAACGTTAAAAGATCCGGTTGAGTTACGCAGTTGGGTGGACGATGTGTTCGCTAAATGGTTTTTAAACTTACCCGGTGTTGCTGCAACAGAAGTGGGCGGTGGTTTGTTGCGGGAGATACACGTATTGCCAGACCAGCAGCGACTTGCAGGACTGGGTTTGCAATTGATAGACATTGTAACAGCGTTGAAACAAGGCAATATTGATGTGCCTGGGGGGCGATTAATCATGCCAGACCGGGAAATCGGCAGTCGTACTGTTGGACGATTCAGTAGTGTGGCGCAGATCGCCAATTTACCTATTCCGTTTAAAAACATTGAAAAACCTGATTTTATCCGACTCAATGAAATTGCTGAAATTATTGATACACATCAAGATGAACGTTTGCGAGTCAGGTTGAACGGCGTGCCGGGCATTAAATTATCGATTCAGAAACAACCGCAGGCGAATACCGTTGCAGCCGTTGATAGGGTGAATGAACGACTGGATTGGTTGCGTAGCCAAAACCTCATTCCAGAAGATATCGATATTCAACCGGTAGGCGATCAAGCTGTATTCGTTCGCCATGCGTTGAACAATGCAGCTTTGGCTGCACTCAGCGGTGCATTGTTGGCGATGATTGTCGTCTATATTTTTTTAGGCGATATTCGACGTACTCTGATTATCGGCAGTGCTATACCGATTGCCATCATGGTTACGTTTGTGTTGATGGCCTTAAGTGGTTTAACACTGAATATTATGACCCTGGGTGGTTTGGCGCTGGGGGTTGGTATGCTAGTAGACAATACTATCGTCATGTTGGAAAACATTTATCGTCACCAAAAGGAAGGTGAGTCAGCGGCTGACGCACCTGTTAATGCAGCTAAGGAAGTAAACAGTGCTATTGTTGCCTCAACAACCACAAATTTGGCCGCTGTGTTGCCGTTTTTATTTGCCGGTGGTTTGGTTGGATTATTGTTTAAGGAGCTTATTATTACAATTTCTGCAGCAATAGTCGCTTCGTTGGTCATTGCGCTTACATTGGTGCCCGCTCTATCCGCACAACTGGGTTCGATTGAGACAGGCTCAATGCGAGCGAAGGTTGACACACTAATGATGAGCTTACAGTCGTTATATGTTCGTCTTGTGGGTGCCGCCCTCAAGGCGCCTTTAGTTGCCGTGCTGATATTGAGTATTTCATTGGGTTTTGCTGCACCCAGTTTTTTTTCAAAACAGGAAGAGTTTCTACCGAAAGTAGATGAGGGTCAAATTCGAATATCTATGACTGCAGATAGCGGCGCGAATATAAATGAAATGGATAGAGCGGTGGAGGTGGTCGAGCGAATTATCCGTCAGCAACCGGATGTTGAAACAATATTCTCTACGGTGGGTGGGCGTATTTATGGTCGTTCTCAATATAAGGCCAGCAATAAAAGTTCCATTAGTGTTCAGCTTGTTAAAAAAACAAAACGTGATGTAACTAGCGACGAGTGGATAGAGCGGGTAAATGGATTATTGCTAAAGGAAACGCTAACCGGGGTGCGTATTCGAATGAAGGCGCGAGGTATAAGAGGTGTTAAAATTGGACGGGGTGATGAGAGAATCAGTTTGAGATTTCAAGGGGCAGACTTGGATATGTTGGCTGCGTTGGCCGATAAAATGGTGAAAAATTTACGAGAAATGGATTCTATCAGGTGGTCTTGGCATTCTGCGGAAGGAAATAGACAAGAGCTGGCTATCAATGTGGATCGAGCGCGTGCAGCTACATTTGATTTGTCGGTTGAAGAGATTGGTAATGCGTTACGATTTGCTTTGCAGGGCGACGTTGTTTCTAAGTATATAGAAGGTGATCGCAGTTACGATATTCGCTTGCGTTTGCCGCAATCAGATATTTCTAACCCGCAAGATATTGAAGAAATTATTTTATTCAATTCCAGTAGTTCCGTTTCAGGCAAAGGTTCTGGCAGTAATCGGTCATCTGTGTATCTGGGCGATGTCGCTAATATAGAGCTGATACCTGCGCCGGCAAGAATATTACGAGATCAACAAAGGCGAATAGTCGAAGTAAATGCCTCCATTAACGAGGGTTATACGTTAGGGGCTGTTTACAATCAACTTGATCAAATCATGGGGAAAATCGATTTACCCACCGGCTATACGCTCTATGACGGAGGGGCGGGAAAAGCATTAAAAGAGGGTCGTAATTTAAGTTTTTTATTATTAGCTCTGGCTTTGTTTTTGGTGTTTGTTGTTATGGCGGTACAGTATGAGTCAATGCGCAATCCATTTATTATTATGATTTGTGTGCCATTTGCGAGTATCGGTGTCGCATTGGGTATAAATATTGTTGACTTGTCACTGTCAATGCCAGTTTGGTTGGGTATGATCTTGTTAGCGGGTATAGTGGTAAATAATTCAATCGTGCTTGTAGAATATATTGAAATCGAGCGCACTCGTGGCAGTAATATCAATGACGCGATAATAAATGCCGCTCGATTACGCCTGCGACCCATTTTGATGACGACATTAACGACAGTTGTCGGCATGTTGCCCCTGGCGATTGGGTTAGGTGAAGGTGCAGAGATGTTACAACCGTTGGCGGTCACCATTGTTTCCGGATTGACTTTCTCGATGGTGGTTAGTTTGATCTTGGTACCGATTGTTTATTTTTTATTTTCCAGACGCGATACTGTTGTTTTAACAGATGCAAATTCGCGTCGGTAATTCTAGTCAGTTACATATAAAGTGATCTTTGGTTCGATATATACTAATTTAGAGTAGTTGGGTTGCGTCAAGCGTAGGTGAGTAAGTGTCTGATAGAAGGAAAGAAAATAATGTTGCCCTGTTACCTGGCGCGTCAAAATCGCATTCGTCGGACGGCAAATCAGCGTCTAAAATATTAGTTGCGGATGATTCGGTTACAATTCGAGCAGGTCTGACGCGTGCGTTGTTCGATGAATTGACAATCGTTGAAGCTGTAAATGGTGAAGATGCTTGGACAGTCCTTCTGGAAGACGAGGACATTGAGCTGGTTATTACCGATCTGGATATGCCCGTACTGAATGGCTATGATTTAATTAAGCGTATCCGCGCTTCCAGTATATCTCGCATTAGTAATATTCCGGTTATTGTTGTTACTGGCGCTGAAGATCTCAAGGCAAAGTATCGTGCGTTTGTCGAAGGTGCAAATGATTTTATTTCAAAAAATTCAGACCGCATTGAGCTTATGGCGCGTGTCAAGGCGCACCAGAAGTTAGCGCTGACCATAAGAGATCTCGAAGCGAGTAAACTTATACTCAAAAATCAGGCTGATACCGACGCACTGACCAAGCTGACCAATCGTCGTTCCTTTTTTGTGAAGGCAGGGGAATGTTTGGGGTTAATGCGAAGACACAAAGAACACTTTAGTGTTCTGATGGTCGATATCGATCACTTTAAAACAATAAATGACACATATGGACATCAAGCAGGCGACCATATTCTGGTAGAGGTGTCAAAAATCTTGTTAAGCAATGTGCGTACAAATGATGTGTTAGCCCGGATAGGTGGAGAAGAATTTACTATTGCATTGCCGTACTCTAATCGACTTGCTTCCATAGTAATGGCGGAACGTTTACGTAGCGCCATTTCCGTCGCCAAATTTGAATATGGTGGTAAACGGATCACGGTGACAATTAGTCTAGGCGTTGCATCGTTAGATAAAGATGATGGGGACATGGAAAATGTCGAGGCTTTATTGGCGATAGCAGACAAACGACTTTATACGGCAAAACGTAAAGGTCGAAATCGATTATGTGCTTCGGACGATAGAAGAAATCTTGACGAAATTGTTGATGATGATAGTGCCTGCCCCAAAATCGATGAGGCATTAACTATGCTTGAGCATGGAAACGGCAAGGGAATTGTCGCGCATTTACATCGATTGATTAGAAAAACATTGCCGTTATTCAAGTTGGGGAACGAAATAGACAAGCCCTTGTTTGATGTGCAATCGCTTGAAGCTGGCATCAAAGAACTGGAGAACGAGGTAAAACTTGTTAAGGCCGCTGAAACCAGTGTTGATAGTGCAGATGAGCTTGGCAAGATCGAAGTTGAAAAATAAGAGCGTTATCTGCTTTCCCCTTGTGTCAGCCTGCTAGTTTAATACACTACACTAGTACATCGTCAAAATAGCCTTGACAGTGTACTAGTTGTTCTTAGCTAATTGTTACCTGGTTTTGTTGTTTTGTTCTTTTCCGGTACTGTTTTTTTCCCACGTTTTTTTGTTGTATTATTTGTTGTACTGTCAGATGCCAAGGGCTTGTTATTAATTACTGGATTCCAGATTGCCTTGGTTGTCTTTCTTCCCGACATGGACTCAATAATTTTTAATATCATATTGTTTTCAGTTTCTACATTTTTTGAAGGTATTTGGGCCGAAAAATTTTGCCCGGCTTTCTTTAATATCGGCAGCAGATTAATCCGCCAGACGCCATTTTCATTCAGAAATTCAAGTAATGTATCAGTGTTTTTATCACCACGTTTCAGTTCGGCGCTGGCATATGTGCCATAGACGTTTACAGTGCTGATGTCATAAGGTGCAATGTCTTCTTTGGCGATCCATTCCTGTTCGACACCATAAGCAAAAATATCTTGTGCAGACATGGTCTTTAATATTTCTCCAGGAATCGTATGGCGCATATTGAGTACAACGAGCTTATTGTAAGAAGACAAAGAGTTTAATTCTTTCAGGCTTCCTGCCAATGCCAGTGATCTGAGATGTGCATAATGTTGAATGGTTTTTTCGCTGATTAAACCCGCAGCATCTTTGCCTAAATTATTTAGCAAAGCATATTTGTAAGCTATAAAGGTTTCTCGTGTAGCTTGTTGGTCTACAGTGCTGCGTTCACTGCGTTGTAGCGGCAATAAACATGAAGCCAATAGGGATGAGCTGATAAGTAAAAGGGTGATTTGTAATAATTTTTTGGATTTCATGATGTTATTTAGACTACTAATGTATTTACACATTACAGGTTTTTTTTACACAGTGTTTCATTGCACGGTGGGAATAGTTTTTATGCCGTCCTGGGTCCCCAGTAAAAGGACATCCGCCGGACGAGCTGCAAATAACCCGTTTGTAACAACGCCGACTATGTTATTGATTTGTTGTTCAAGTTTAACTGGCTCCATGATCTGCAAATTTTGTACATCCAGTATAATATTTCCATTATCTGTTTTATATCCTTCACGGTACACAGGTTGGCCTCCTAATTTGACCAGTTCTCGTGCTACATAACTGCGGGCCATAGGAATGACTTCAACGGGTAGCGGAAACTTTCCCAAGATGTCGACAAGCTTTGAGTCATCTGCGATACAAACAAATTTATTGGAGGCCGAAGCAATAATCTTTTCCCGAGTCAGTGCGCCACCCCCACCCTTTATTAAATGCAGGTATTTATTTGATTCATCAGCGCCGTCGATATAAACGGATATTTCATCAACAACATTCAGGTCTAAAACCCGTATACCCTGTCCCTCGAGTCGTTCTGCTGTCGAGAGGGAGCTGGCTACCGTGCCGTCAATTTTTGATTTTATCTTGGCGAGTTCATCGACAAAATAGTTTGCCGTACTGCCTGTGCCCACGCCAATAATAGTGCCGGTTTCAACATAATCTATTGCAGCAGCAGCCACTTTTCTTTTTAATTCATCTTGGTCCATCTTCAGGTTAGTCTCATTACATTTGTTATTAAATAATGTTCAAAAGCCGTCCCGGCTCTATTTATTTCGGTAGGGGCTTATTATAGTGCAAAACCAGTTGGTTGGTTGATTATATTCTTCCGTATTATACAAGATTGTCTGCAACGCTGACATTTTCCTCCTAACCTGTTAATTTACAACCATGAATGGTGATTATTTGACAAAAATACTGAATGCTCAGGTCTACGGTGTTGCACATGAAACACCGTTGGATGAAATAAAGAACCTCTCCAGACGATTTAATAACCGAATTTTATTAAAACGTGAGGATTTGCAGCCCATTTTTTCATTCAAATGCAGGGGGGCCTATAACAAAATTGCTCAGTTATCTCCTCACGTTCGGCAAAAGGGTGTTATTACCGCATCTGCGGGAAATCACGCACAAGGGGTAGCGTTGGCTGCTCAAAAAATGGGTATTGAAGCGCTCATAGTCATGCCGAAGACAACACCGGGTATTAAAGTCGATTCAGTCGTTAGCTTTGGTGCACAGATAGAGCTGGTTGGTAATACCTACGACGAGGCTTATCAGCACGCGTGTCAGTTGGCGCGCAAGAATGGCATGACCTATGTTCATCCCTATGATGACGAAGAAGTGATCGCTGGACAAGGCACCGTCGCGGTTGAGATATTGCGCCAACATTCGGCTGATATTTACGCCATATTTATACCCGTCGGCGGCGGTGGGTTAATTGCTGGAATGGCGATATACATAAAACATTTATATCCAGCGATAAAAGTTATTGGTGTTGAACCCGAAGATGCAGCTTGCCTCTATAGAGCAATAGAAGCGGGAGAGCGTGTTATTTTGGACCAAGTGGGCATTTTTGCTGACGGTGTTGCGGTTCAGCAAGTGGGAAAAGAACCGTTTCGGATAGCAAAAGAACATGTTGATGAAGTTGTTTTAGTCAATACAGATGAAATATGCGCCGCGATAAAAGATATATTTGACGACACCCGCTCGGTGTCGGAGCCAGCTGGTGCGCTCGCAGTCGCAGGACTCAAAAAATATGTCGAACGAGAAAAAATTAAGGACAAGAACCTGGTAGCAATTAACAGTGGTGCGAACATGAACTTTGATCGTTTGCGTCATGTTGCTGAGCGCGCTGAAATTGGTGAGCAGCGCGAAGCGATTATTGCGGTAACCATTCCTGAAAAACCGGGCAGTTTTAAAAAGTTTTGTAAAGTTGTTGGTAGCCGTGGCATCACTGAATTCAATTACCGATACTCAGACCCGCAAAATGCACATGTGTTCGTGGGGGTGCGATTGCAAAACGGTGAGCAAGAAAAAAATCAGCTTGTTGAAGAGCTAAAAAAACAAACTTATCCTACTATCGACATGACAGACAATGAAATGGCGAAAATTCATGTACGTTACATGGTGGGTGGTCATGCACAAAAACTGGAAAATGAACGCTTATATCGATTTGAATTTCCAGAGCGGCCTGGCGCGTTATTACGGTTTTTGAAAAAAATGGGTCGTTGGAATATCAGTTTATTTCATTATCGAAATCAGGGCGCCGCTTATGGGCGTATATTGATAGGAATACAAGTGCCGGGTGAAGACGGGCACGATTTTGCAACATTTTTACATGAATTGGGGTACACCTATTGGGATGAGTCGGACAATCCGGCTTACAAATTGTTTCTTGGCGTTACCTAGCAAAAAATTAATTCACCACAACGCCGCAAAGCCTTAACTTATTCTAACGCCAGTATAAAATTCCAATCTTTATCCGTCACCGGCATAATTGATAAGCGATTGCCTTTTCTGACCAGAGGGAATTCTGTTAATTTCTTTTGCGATTTTAGTTCTGTTAGTGAAATAGTGCGTTTTAACTCCCGTATAAGTTTGACATCTACCATATACCAACGAGGATTATCCTCTGTACTCTTAGGATCATGATAAGGACTCGTGCTGTCCTGTGCCGTGAAGTCGGGGTAGGCTTCTTTAGTAATTGAAACTAGTCCTACAATTCCGGGTGTTTTACAGTTAGAGTGATAGAAAAAAGCAAGATCGCCTTTTTTCATGTCATTCATCATAAAATTGCGTGCCTGATAATTACGCACACCATCCCAATGTTCTGTTTTGCCAGGCATGTTTTTTAAATCAGTGATGCTGAACGCATTAGGTTCAGATTTGAATAGCCAATGATTCATATTCCCCTCAGTTTTCTAGTTGGTGTTGGTCCATAAATACTAAGTCTGCATTGTTATTTAGAGTGAACAAAGCGATCTTGCTATTTTTTATAATCAAACGAGACGTTCAACTTCAATTAACCGTTGGTGCTTAATTTTTAAAGATGTTTACACTAAGTCATTCATTTGCATGAAATTAAGTCGGGGTCGTTGTCTCGGCCTGTAATTTGCATTCTTTTACTCAGTACTCAGTGATTAGAGCCAGTGGTGAGGCCAGTAATTGAGAGATTAGTGGTGAATTTCAATTTACCACGTTGATGAAGAAAGGCCACATCTAAGTAGGGTAAAGCCGTTTTTATGGTGGTGGACCACAGATTACAGGTAATTATCACAGGTAACTATTGGAATGGTTGTTAATACCGGCTATCCGGTGTGTTAGGTCGAAATATACTGGTAGTTTTTTCTCTCCTAATAATAAAAAGACTCCCCCCCCCGGATCCTCCTACCCGGGGATCATTAAACCCGGCGGTTGCCGGGTTTTTTTTCTTCTTATTTATATATAATAAAATAGAAAGGACGTGGAATTTTGCTGTCATTGACAGGTGTCCTCGATGAGTCTTTGGACCCGGGCCAGGTAAGCCGATTCTGCTTCTTGCGGTTTGCGTGGTAATAGGTAAAGTAACTTTGCTGCGATCAGGTAAGGGCGGCGTGAACCGTCACCCGCAGGGCGCGGTTTTTGCAGCACTTGTTTGAGATACATTAAGGTTTGTTGTGGTTCAGCGCAATATCGGAGAACGGCGGGCTGCTCACTGTAGGAATGAGCCCATGCCAAAAAGAACAACATAACTAACAGTGTCGCTCCCATAATGCGCAGGAAAATCAGGTTGTCTGCTTTTGACTGTTTGGCCTGTAGCAACGTGGCCATGATTCAATTTCTCCTTATCCCTTATCGTCATGCCACACGCTAAAGAAAGCGCCTATTGTTGACACCCCTATCTAGATCAAATCTTAGCACTTTTGGGGCAGCGAGCTTATCGACAGCCTCCTAGATGTTACTGTTAATTGTGAGGTGATATTTCTTGCCAATTGTTGCCCTCGGGCGATACGGTCACGCACTGAAACACCACCCCGGTAATTTGTCTCAATATGCAGTCCAGGCAAGTTTTGTAATTGCGCCGCAATGGCGCGATCTCTCGCCAGATGGGCGCCGTGATACAAGGGCAGTGCTTGAGCATGGCGGTCAATACGTACCATCTCCGGCCCACCTTTTAAGCCTAGCAGCGGTGTTAAGCTACGCAGGGTTTCATCGACCAAGCGAGAGTCGTCCCACGCAGCTGCTGCGGGGTTGCGTGCGCCGCCAAGGTAGGTGGTGAGTAAGACTTTGCCTGCTGGTGCGCGGCCCGAAAACAGGCTGCTCATCCACAGGTTGCCGGTGAAGGGTTGTTGCTCACATCGCGGCGCGAGAAAACCGGTGCCGTCCAGGGCATGTTCTACGTCATCACGATTCAGTCCCATATGTAAAACCGCCAAAGGCGCGTATTGAATCTCGGCCAACAGTGTTGCCAATTTATCATCGATTGTTGCCACAAGATTCGCCGCAGCCGGAGCTGGTGTGGCCATCACTGCGTGTGCAGCGTTGAGGCTACGCTCACCGTCAGGTGTTGTTGCCGTTACTGACCAGCCATTTTTAGTGGGCGTTATATTTTCCACTTGGCGATTAGACAGTATCTGTACACCCGGGGTACGGGCCAGGGTGTTCACTAAGGTATTCATACCATTGCGGAAGGAAAAGGTATCAGTGCTGCAAGCAGTGCGGCGGCGCATCAGTTTGTGGGTCAGCACCCCGGCGGTGATGGAGCCGAAGCGATGTTCCAGCGCTGTCAGCCGGGGTAAAGTGGCGCCGGCCGAGGCCAGGTCCGGGTTTGCTGCCAGGGTGCCGGCGACAAAGGGCTCGATGGCCTTTTCCAGTATTTCGCTGCCCAAGCGGCGGCGGATAAACTGGCTGACGGTTTCGTCTTCAGTACCACCGGCGGGGATGAAGGGTTCTAACAACAGACGCAGCGTATCACGCAGGCCCCACAATGGTGAGGTTAACATGCCGCGTATGTGCATCGGCAAGGCCTGCAACTGACCGTCATTTAATAGGTAGCGCCGCGCCTCGGCCTGGGGTGAGCGCGGGGTCTTAAACTCATCCAGCCCGGCCTCGCTCACCAACTGCGCGACTTCAGGCCGGAAATTCATCAACAGTGAAGCCGCTCGTTCGGTAAGGTAACCGTCCTGCTGCTGGCTTTTGATTTTGCCGCCTATGCGATTCTCCGCCTCCCACACCTGTACGGATACACCCGCTTGGGCCAGCCACCAGGCGGTGGAAAGCCCAGAGATGCCGCCACCGATAATGATTACGTCTGTGTCGTTCATGATGGTTAGGCGCCTGTCGGACTTAAGTGGTCGCCGCGAGGGAGGGTCTTGATTCTGGTATTGTTATTCTCGTGAAGGTCAAGATCCGGTAACTCTCCGATTTCTTTGGACTTCAGTCTCGGCAATAGCTCCTGCATTGTCCCACTTCCTGCATATGCAGCTGTTTGCATTTTTGCACCTTTGCTTGTGTTTTAAAGCTTGCGTTTTAAAAAAAGAAAAAAGATCATGACTCGTTGTTGTATAGGCCTGGGTGGCTAGCAGAATGAAATGCACCCAAGCCCTCCCAACTACTCATGGCTAGACCGAGGATCTCTGGGGTAACCGTGTCAGTTCCCTGTTCAATGGCGCAGCGTTCCACTTCTTTAATGACCATGCCGCGCACAAAGTCCGGGATGCGTTCAATACGTTGCAGGGCGTCGTTGTTCCAGCTAAGCAGACGCTGTTGCTTTTCAGAACCCTCGCCCCATTCACGGTATTTTTCGTCAATGAGTTCTTGGGTGATTTCTGTTGCGCCTTTGTGCTGGGCGAAGGTTTCTATTCTTTGCCGAGTGAGGTCACGCATAAAACCCGCCGGTACCTTTTGCATGCGTGTCTGGGCGGCATCGGTCCAGGTTATTTCGGTGTTGGGCAATGGCTCTTTGCCGGCTAATGGCTCTTTGTTGGCTGATGGCTTTTTACTGGCTGATGACTCTTTACTGGCTAATGGTTCTTTACCGGCTGATGGCTCTTTACTCTGACCAAAGGGGCATTTGCCGCTGCTATTGCTGTTGCTGCCATTGGGAGTAGCTTGGATCGGATCGCTGGCGGTTTGCATAGCCGATTGCATGGCTTTTTGCAAAGAAGAGCTTGCTTGTTGCAGACCGGCTTCGGCTACCGCTAAACTGATATCACTGATGTTTTGTTTGTGTGCATAATCTTCTACGCGCTGCTGGCTGGCATCACGCATGAAGCCTTCGGGTATGCGCGCCAGGCGAGCCAGGGCGACCGCCTGCCAATGGATCTTGGCAGGTTCAGGAACGGGTTCGGGTTCTTGTGTTGCGCTGGACTGATGCGTTTCGATAAAGGGTGTGACATGAGATATTTCTACTTTTGTGCAACCCTCCTGGCGGGCCTTTTTCTCTGCTCGCATACAGAGATTGCCGCGTAACGATAAATCGTCAACCGTCAGCAGGTGTGCTGTGGCCCCGTCCGACCAGCGCATGACCAGTTCTTCGATGGGTTTTTTCTCAAGTTCCCCGGCATCATGGGCAGCGACTATCTCAGCCATGGCCTGTTTGGCATGGCCAGGACACAACTGTGCCGTGGCGTCTTCGACGATGCTTTCGGTGATCACGGTATGCCCCTTCGCTTGCGCATAACGAAGAATAGCCATGCGGGCCATATTGCGTACGAACCCAGGGATTTTGTCCATGCGTTGTTCGGCCTGCGTAGTCCACGAGGTCGTGGCCTCAGCCATCACGTCGACCCGTGGTTGAAACTCGCGTTGGCTAAAGAGCACAGCGCAGTCGGTGTTGTAAAGCAGGTTTTCAGAGGTGCCGCCAATATCTAACTCGGCGTCAGCATGGATACCGATTTTGCCGATGACCAACAACGAGGGATTGATCTTCTTGAGGTATTTTTCGATGGCATCATGTGGCTTGCCATCCAGTAACTTGGTTTCGATCTGCAGCGCCTTATTTGAGTCAGAGTTTGAACCAGAGTTTAAGCCAGAATTTAAACCATAGTCATCCGCAATACTTTTGGCGACGTCCAGGTGCCCTTGGTAAATCTTTGCCAGGCCTGAATCGATGATTTCCTCGTGGAGCTTTTCCTGCTCTTGAAAACGAAACACCTTACTGGCTTCTTCAGATAAGACATCGGCAATGCGGTTGAAGGCCACGTAGTGGAAATAAGGGTCAAAGGCTGCGATCACCTTCACCGGAACCTGCCACTGCTGGGCCAGGCTGAAGGCGGTTAACAGGCCGCCATAGGCTTTGCTGGAACCATCGATGGCCACAACAATGGGTCCCTCGACAATGGAGCGCGTCGGCTGTTTGATCACCAGGGTGTCGATATTGCTACGGTGTACCACACGTTGACATACCGTGCCCACGCGGCTGCCTTGTACCGCGCCGAGTCCCAAGGCGCCCATAACCAATAAGTCGTACTGGCCACTGTTGGTTTCGCGTGTCAGCTCCCGGTAGTTTTTGCCTTCCAGGCTGCAACGTGTGAAGGCCAGGTTTGCTTGCTGGCATTGACGTTCAGAGTGATCCAGGTACGAATCGGTGATAATGGACAAGCCGCGGCTAATCAGGTCGTCGTGCACATCGCGTTGCTTTTCCAGTTCATCTTCTTCCCGGTACTGTTCGGGCAGTCCGCCTTCCATTTGCCGGAAACGCACATCGTGTAGCTTGGCCGCGTAGACGTGGGCCGCGGTGATGTGAGCGCCCCACGGGCTGGCCACTTGCACCGCGTCCAACAGACTGCGATTGGAGTGATCCGATGAATCTACGGCCAACAATACATGCTTATATTTTGGTAGCGGTGCGGGTTGATGGTCGTCCGGCCGTTGATCCTCCGGCTTTGGCCGAATTTGCGCGGGCTGTAATTGTGCGTTCATAAATGATGCCTCGTAGGCTTAGGGTTGCCTTAAAAATGTGTCACATTTCTGTGGCAACCCTTTACGGCTTAGTTTCTACGTTCGACGCCCAATGCACTGCAATCAACGCCACCATGGCCATGTTGATGGTGAAACCGCTAAGCGCAAATAAAGCGCTTAACGGGCGATGAAATGAAATCGATTGCTTGTTATGTCGATTGTTTGCTATGAGTTGTTCTCCGTCAGGGCGTAGAAAATTTAGTTTCATTTAAATTCCTTAGTCCTTGGTCCTTAGTAAAAAACCCTTACGTAAAAGAAAGGCAGAAACCGTACCAAATTAGAGAAGCTCACCTAGGAACTTGTTTTTACTATTATTGCAGGGTTTTAGGTGGTTTTTTCCAAGTTGTTGCACTGGGGAAATGGCCAAAATTGAACAAAATGTTTAATAAAGATGTAGTAGCAATGAGTCGGTGAACAATTCGTTCACAAATTCGTCTGCCAATGTTTTAATAAATTGCCTTTCGCTTACACATCCCCCCCTGTTCTGGTGATTTGAACGATTCTTTCCGTTTGCGTTCGTGTCGGCGAGCGGCCTGAACATTCCATTCAATGCTTTGCTGCTTTCCCCGCGCGTTGTGGCGGCACCCGCTGATGGTCTACCGCGCGAAATGACGCAGCGAAATCTCAGTTCAATCACAGCAACCCAGTGCGTCGTACGGCAACAGTCTGATTTCTAACGCGGTGAATCATGTCTTCAGGCGCAAATTCATCACGCTTGCAATCCACGCTGCCGAGCATCGGAACCACACTTTCACCCTTGCGCCGCATTGGCACAATAGTTGCTGATCCCCTTTTTTAATCCTGTTTTTTTTGGTAGCGGGGATCCCGCCGCTTATTGGAAATACAATGAAAATAACGGCTCCCGCATTCGCTGCAGTGCCAAAGTTAAAGTAGGTCATATTAGAGGCGTCGCGGGTATTGCGTGACACGCCGCGCGGTCTTGACTTAACTCTGGCATGGTTGAGAGACAGCTTGTTGGGACAGCTAGTGTCGTGTTGAGGAGGCTGGTTTTATGTTTATTAAGACGAAACTCGAACGCGTGTGTGCCCTGCTGTTACTGGCACTCCTTCTTCTTATAGGGGGCGCACTCATAGGGAGTGCAGGGGTAGGGGGCAGCCAGACGGGGCCGGGGGAATTTTTCTATTCTAGCGCGCACGCGGCGGCGGATGTGGATGTGACATCCGCCAACACCGGCAGTGAGGCGGAAACGGACAGCGAAGCGCAACAAGCGCTGCGCGTTGCGCCAAAGATGACGCTGCGAAGCTATCCCGATATCGGTATCAGCCACCGTTTCGTGGTCTGGATCGTTGCGCAAATACACCTGCTCTTCGGCGCATTGATTCTTGCTATCCCCATCTTTGTACTGGTGATCGAATACGTTGGTGTCAAGACCAAGGACCCGCGTTATGACGACATGGCTCATGAGTTTATGAAAATCAGCCTCACGGCCTATTCTATTACCGCATTGCTTGGCGGCGCCCTGGCCTTTACGCTCTTCTTTCTCTATCCAGACTTCATGCGCTATATGATGCGTGTGTTCGGCGCGCAAACGCTTGTTTATGCCTTGCTGTTCTTCATGGAGACCGCATTTCTTTACGTTTACTACTATGGCTGGAACGCGATGCGCTACGGCAACCTCAAGTGGGTGCATCTTACCATTGGTATGGGTCTCAATACGGTAGGTACGCTACTGATGGTGACGTCCAATTCCTGGGCTACATTCATGATGGCGCCATCGGGCGTCGATGACGCCGGCGCCATCGTTGGAAATATCTGGGATATCATGAAGGGGCCGTTGTGGAATCCCGTCAATCTGCACCGCATTATCGCTAATATTGCGTTGGGCGGCGCGGTCGTGGGCGCTTACGCAGCCTACCGGTATCTCTCAACGAAGGTGCCGGAGGAACGGCGCCATTATGACTGGATGGGTTACACGGCCAACTTCATCGCTGTACTCGCGTTCTTGCCGTTGCCTTTCGCCGGTTACTGGCTGATGTCGGAGGTCTACGCTTATTCACAGCAAATGGGCATCACCGCCATGGGCGGCATCCTCGCCTGGCTGTTCATTGTGCAGGCGATGCTTATCGGCGGTATCTTAATCACCGCCAATTATTACATGTGGTGCGGCATGGGCCGCACTGATGGATCAGAACGCTACACGTGGATGATTAAATATATCGCCACAGGGCTGCTGATTACCTTCCTCATCTGGGTCACGCCGCATACCTTGATACTCTCCGCTGCCGAAATGGCGGGGTTAGGTGGCAGCCACCACCCGCTGCTGGGAGCATTGGGCATCATGCCGGCGAAGAACATCGCCGTGAACTTTATGCTCATCTTTACCTTCCTCAGCTGGCAGCTCTATCGCCGCGCCAGCCTGGTCGCGACGGTACCCTGGGAAAAGACTGGCAATGTCTTCATGATAACCGTGTACGTGGTCGCCCTGATCAACATCTTGTTAGTCGGGTTATATTTCGGCTACTTCACCAACACGGTGTACAAGGTGGGTTCCAGCGTGTTGCAGGTGATGACGACCTTAAGCGTGATTATAGTCGGCGTAACGCTCGATACGTACATGTACCGTAATGCCAAGAAACTACCCGTGCGCTGGGGAGAGGTCAGTAACCGGTCGCAGTACGCGCTGTTCGTGTTACCCGTGATTTTCACTTTCACCATGACCCTGATGGGTTTTGTGCGCTCTAGCGTGCGTGTTGAGTGGCACGTGTACCAGATTGTGCGGGACAACTCACCGGATAACTTCGTTCCCACCATCGGTTATGCCTCCAACATGATGGCCGTCTGTACGCTGATATTCCTGGCGCTTTGTTTGTTTGTATTCTGGATCGCCTCCCTGAGCAGCCAACGCCAGATTCCGCCTGAAAAGGCAGGGATGGCGTCGCCAACAAAGGAAGGCGCAACCGCAACGGGGGGAGGGGCAATCGCATGAATGAGAGGGCGACTGATGACAAGACTACTGTCTCTCCACTTCGAACCCTGGTCAAAGGGGTGGGGTTCATGACTGCCGTGGTGTTGTCATACGCACTGATTGGTAACATTCTGCCGCAGGTGGTGCATGAAGTCCCCCAGTTTCCGGATGAAGACGGCCTCGACCTTGGATCGCTCACCATGGAGAGCTTTATCGCCCGGGGTGAGGAGATCTTCACCAATCCGCAAAAGTGCGTTCTGTGTCATAACGATTTGGGCCGGGCGCCCAACATTCCGGTGCAGAACATGGTGGAGACCGGTGAGCAGCGTCTCGCCGACCCCCGCTATGGCACCCCGGCTGGCGGCAACGCGGAGCAGGCCAAGGCCACGACTTCTGAGGAATATCTACGGGAGTCGATTACCACCCCGAATGCGTACGTCGTGACGGGCTTCGGCACCAAGGGCAGCAACGATACGGTGTCGCCCATGCCCGACGCGATGCGGCCACCGCTCTCGCTCTCGGCGGTGGACGTCGAGGCGGTCATCGCCTATCTGCAGGCGAAGGACGGCAACGAGGTCACTGTGGCCCTGCCGACGGCGCTACCAGAGAAAGAGGAGGGGGCCACCACCGTTGCGGCAGCCCCCGCTTTGGCCACGACCCCAGAGGAGGTGATAGAGAAATTCGCTTGCCGGATGTGCCATATCGTTGCGGGTAGCGGCGGCGAAGTTGGGCCGAATCTGTCGGCGGTGGGAACGCGCCGCAATGTTGAATCGATACGCAAAAAGATCCTTGATCCGACGTCAAGCGTCGTCGACGGCTTTCCGGCGGGCGTGATGCCGCCAGATTTCGGCAACAGGATGACCGCGAAGGAACTGGATATGCTGGCAAAATTCCTGGCTAAGCAAAAAGGCTAGTACTCCGTCAAGTGAATACTGATGAATGCAGAGCCTACATTGCAGCCGTGACCCAATCAAAAATGGATGGAGTTGAACCATGTCAAAGTTAAAGATCCGAAGATTATCCGCATTTTGGCAAGCCGTGGCCACGGTGGTGGTTGCCTATCTGTTATTAAAATACGCCTTTCCGCCGCTGATGCCACTGTCGTTAATGATCCAGGACATGATTATCATAGTCTTGTTCGTGCTGGTCTACTTTTCGTATGATGACGCGCGTTGGACGGAGTTCAAGAAGCCTATCCTGGCGATGCTGCGCGACGACGACAAAACGGTCATCCGCTGGGCCTTTCTGCTTATTGTGCCCGGTGTGGTCGGCTATGTCATCTATGGCCTGGTAAAGCCCACCGATGCCGCGCCAGTGGAGTTGCGCCAGGTGCATCCGGCACCGCCTGCATCGTTGCGCGTTTTCAACAAAACTTACAAACTCACTAACCTGGAGAACCCGTTGCGGGAGCAGGTGTTGGAAGAGTACAAGTCCAACCCCGAGACTGCCTGGAAATCGTATGAAACCTTCGTGGAAGAAGGGCGTGAGGTCTATTACCGTAACTGTGTTTTCTGTCACGGCGATCTGCTCGACGGCGGCGGCATTTTCGCGTCTGCCTTCAGCCCCATTCCCGCCAATTTCCAGGACGTGGGCACCATCGCCCAGTTGCAGGAGTCTTACCTGTTCTGGCGCATCACCACAGGGGGTCCGGGGTTGCCCAAGGAGGGCACACCCTGGAACTCGGCGATGCCTGTCTGGCAGGAGATACTCAAAGAAGGAGAGGTATGGCGGGTCATTATGTTCCTTTTCGACTACGTGGGTCATGTGCCGCGCATCTGGGATCAGGACATCTCCAAGGTCGTTACCAGCATGAAAGACGAAGTCTCCAAGCGCCGCGCCCGCATGAAAGGCGAGGAACTCTTTATAGACCGTTGCATGGTCTGTCACGGAAATAAAGGCGCGGGCGATGGTCCCGCTGCAGATTTCTTCAACCCCAGGCCGCGTGATTTCACGTTGGGTTTGTTCAAGTATAAGACCACCCCGGGAACCATGTTGCCCTCGGACGATAATCTGTTCAATACCATCAAATTTGGGCTTCCCGGATCGGGCATGCCGGGCTGGCGCACCTTGCTTTCGGACGAACAGATCAGAAGCTTGATCCCGGTTATCAAGAGCTTCGATATTGCTGGCGCTTGGGCGCCTGAAGATGCGCCCGAAGATGACTTTGATGAAGATGGCCGTTACTTGAAAACGGACTTCCTCCAGTTCACGGAAACCGAGCCCGTCGCAAGTCAGATCCCTTTCAGCGAGGAATCCGCCGCCAAGGGCAAGAAAATCTTCGAAGAGATCTGCGGCAAATGTCACGGCCTGAACGGGCGCGGCAACATTACCAGCGACAAGAAGCTGGAGGATGACTGGGGTGCGCGAATCTGGCCGCGTGATCTCACCCTGCCACACACCTGGCGCGTCTCCAACGTAAGAGATCACGAGGGTGAGCGGCGCCAGGACGAGATCATCCGCCGCATCTATCAGCGCTTTTCCATCGGCATTCCCGGTACGCCAATGCCAGCTCAACGTAGTACACAGGAAGGTGAGAAAGACGCTATCGGGCAGGAGGACCGCTGGCACGTGGCCAATTATGTCTTCAGTCTGCGCAACACCAAGGTGCAACTCTCTAAGAACCAGCTGATCCGCGGAAAAAAGGTGGAAGGCGTTGTGCCGTCGAGCATCGACGATCCGGCCTGGGAAACGACACCGGCGACCACGCTGCCGTTTGCAGCGAACATCATCAAGGAAGGGCGCCTGCACACACCGATGAACGTGACGATCACCGTGCGAACCCTGTATGACGATAAGGACATCGCTTTCCTGCTGGAAGTTAACGACCGCACCGATAGCCGTCCCGGCGAACCGACCGCTACGCAACTTCATGATACCTCTTTGCAGATGCACTCGGACGCCTTCGCTATCCAGTTCCCTCATGACAACGCTTTCAAAATCCTGCCAGCGGTGGAAAAGCCCCTGTTTCGTCATGGTGACGCTCGTCACTCTACTACCATCTGGTACTGGAACGCGGGCAGCATCAAACCCGAGGCAGCACCAAAAACCGTGTTGTTCGACGCCACAGGCCCTAACGAGAAGCTGATCGCGCGTAGCGATGACAACAGTATCAGCGCCGATGGCAAGTGGAATAACGGACAGTGGCGGGTCATCATGACGCGCCCGCGGTCCCCCGAAAATGGCGATATGATTTTTGAGGAAGGCAAGTATATGCCGATTTCCTTCGCCAACTGGGACGGTAACAACGGGGAGATAGGTTCCCGGCACACCCTGACTGCCTGGTTTTGGTTACTACTGCCGAAGGCGCCGGATATACTCATGGTCTATGGAATGCCGACGGGTACGACGCTGCTTGTGTTCCTCGGGTGTTTGGGCCTGGTGCGTAATCAACGCCGCCGCACTAAATGAGGCAGAGAGTGAGGCAGAGA
>VAPK010081474.1_pt1 | contig 24929 bp, 22 predicted proteins | sample 3395031 | NCBI WGS metagenome assembly VAPK01 (sample SAMN08290443, study PRJNA428436) | hydrothermal vent metagenome | isolation source: Deep-sea hydrothermal vent chimney 1 | place: Pacific Ocean: Juan De Fuca Ridge
ACATCTGCCACCATACGTATTTTAACGGCTTCCTCGAGGTGCTCTATAAGAGATTCTTGAAGTTGTTTCTCGTCTTCAAATTTATCTACTTTGAAATCAATATTCCAATATTGTTTTGGAGAGTAGTTTTTTTGGCCGCGTTTAATCGATAAAAAATAGCCCGGTTCTAATTTGTAAACATTTTTATAAATAGTCTTTGGGTCGGGTACGTAACCAAAACCAAAATATTCTTCTATTGCTGTTGATTCAAGTTCTTTTGGAAATTCAGGGTGAGCCACAAGTGACTTCAACTCAGAACCAAAAATGAAGTGCCCAGTGGTCAACTCAGCATAAAACAGGGGTTTGATTCCAAGTCGATCTCTTGCTAAGAAAAGAGTTTGTTTCTGTCTATCCCAAACGGCAAATGCAAACATTCCTCTTAGGCGTTCTACACATGCTTCACCCCAGGCTTGCCAAGCATAGAGAATAACTTCTGTATCGCAATGAGTTTGAAAGATATAGCCTAAGTGTTCAAGCTCCTTTCTTAATTCTGGAAAATTATAGACCTCTCCATTATAGGTCAGGATAGCATTACCATCCTGGCTGTGCATAGGTTGCTGGCCATTGGATAAATCAATAATAGACAAGCGTCTGTGGGCTAATCCTAAACCTGGTTCTGTGTGAACCCCACCTTCATCTGGCCCTCTGTGAAATTGAGTTTCATTCATACGGGAAAGTAGTTCGCGGTTAATTTCACGCTTCCCTTTTAAATCCAATATTCCAACTATTCCACACATGACCTTATAACTTTGGTGTAATTAATGAATCGTAGACTTTCAAATAGTTTTGAACCATTCCTTGCAAAGAGAACTCTTTCATTATGTGTTCTCGAGCATTATTACCTTGTTGTTTCCGAGTTGAAGGGTCATCGACATATTTAAATAAACTAGCAGCCATCGCAGGTGCATTTTCTTTCTCAACTAGACTTCCTGTTAAGCCGTCTTTAATTAATTCAGGGTTTCCACCTACCCGGGTTGCAACTACAGGTAAACCTGTTGACATAGCCTCGAGGATTGTATTTGAGATGCCTTCTGCTTGCGATGGTAATACAAAGATATCAAGACAGCGTAGTATTTCAGCTATATCATCCCTTTTTCCAGGTAACCATGAACAGTTTTCAAGATGGTTATTTGTTAATAATTTTTCCGCTTTTACCTTCAAAGGGCCATCTCCGATAATTATCAGGATGATTTTATTTACTAAACCCGGATTATCCTTCATTAGCTTTATAAATGCATTCACCAGTGTAATTTGGTCTTTGACACCATGCATTCGCCCTACTGTTCCGATAATAATCTTATCATTAAAATCCAGCGGGTAATTAGGAAGAGATTTTTTTTGATTGGTTAAGGGATAAAATTTGCTAGTATCTACGCCGTTACATATTCTATAGATTTTATTACTGGAAATACCTACCGTCTCTGTTAAATAGAGTTCCAAATGAACAGATAAGGGGATGAAACATTTCACAAAAGGGTTTAGCAATTTCCTCAACCATTGATATTTTGTATTTGTCCCATCTGGATCATATACTTCCCATCCATGCTCACCATGAACCCTTCCTTTTACCCCACAAAGACAGGCAATTATTTGATACTCCAGTGTCGCTAAGTTTCTCGTATGAACTATATCAGGACGAATTTGCTTTAAAACCTTGTACAGTTTTAAAAACGAACTCCAATCCTGCCCTTCCCTTTTGTTTAGCTCAATAATTTGCACATCCTTGCGCTGTATCCGTTGACTAAAGTCGCTACTTTGTTTAAGGCAAATAATGGCATGCCGATATTTATCAGCGGGTATTTGATTAATGAGATTGACTAACCCATTTTCCAAGCCTCCCATTCCAAAGCTATGAATAATATGGGCGATCAATGGTTGCTGGTTTTCCATATTTGTCAGCCTATCAATGAAATTAATTTATCGGTGCAGGCTGGCCATCCAAATTGATCCTCAATAAAAACCCTATTCTTTTTAGATATTGTCGAACTCACAGATTGAGAGAGACGTGCTATTACTTGATCTGCAAATATATCAGCTTGTTCTTCAATAATAACGTCTTCTTTCTCAGTGACAGGAATTCCTTCAATTGCGGCAGGCGTAGCAATAACCAGTTTTTCCATCGCCATAGCTTCCAAAATCTTATTCTGAATACCTCTGGCAATTCGTAAAGGGGCAATGATTAAATCTGCATGAGCAATAAAAGGTCTAATATCTTTCACTCTTCCAGTGACTTCAATTCCATTTTGTTCAGCCAGGGCAAGTACTGCTTTATTGGGCTTAGATCCGACAATAAAAAACTTGCTTGTTGGTTGTGCCGCCAGTATTTTTGGGAAAACTTCTTTCGCAAACCAAATCACAGCATCACAATTTGCCCAATAGTCCATTGCACCCGTAAACGTAATAATTAATTCATCATTCGAATAAGGAGAATCGTATTCAATAGTTGGTGAGAAATAATCCAAATCCACACCATTATTCACATAAGTAATTTTTGAAGCACTTTCAGGAGCAAGGCTTTTAAACAATTCAGATTCATTACTTGAAACAAAAAGCGTTGTTTTTGCCCTCTTTGCTACATCTTTTTCGAAAGATAACAGTTTTCGGGCTTCACGGCGGTAAACCCAATTTCCAGGCCACTTTTTATTCTGGGCGTATTGAATCCATTTATCAGAGTCGACATCCACAAAATCTGCAACTAAATCTACATTACTTTCGGTATTGATAAACTGAGCCATTACAGAAGAAAATATCAAAACTTTCGATATTTTATGTCGTTCGATAGTCTGGTCAACCCATCTCTGAAATTTATTATTTTTATAATAGGGAAGGCTAAGAGCATCACCGGTGATAAAACCTTCCATACTAGAAATCTTTGCCAGCAATGGATTGAGATCTAATAAAAAAAGATCCTCACAAAATTCCTCTAACTCAGGAGCATATTGCCAATCTTCCTTATCATCAATAAAAGCGCCTAAGTAGATGCGATATCGTTTTGCTAATGCTTTCAGAAAATGAAAAGACCTTATCTTATCTCCTTTATTAGGTGGATAGGGAATTCTATGAACAAGAAATAATAAGTCTTCCATATTTACTAAATCCAATATATTGAAAATGATCTGTTAAGTTTAGCCTAAAGACTTAGCAAGGAAAGGCCCAACAAATTGACTGAGTTTTAAAGGTAAACGCTTCCACCCGGCAATAAATAGCTGATATTTAGGATTCAAGGGATTTATATCCGGCATAGCGTCCGTTTTTAACAATTTATATTCGTAAAACAAGGGTTCAGGTTCAAATCCCCAGTGTCTTTTAAATTTATAGGATCCAGTACCGATTTTGCTTCTTCCATAATCAAAAATCCTTACTTGTTTTGACACGGCTCGACGCATTACTTCCCAATACATAAAATCATTTCCCTTTACTGCCCTGGCTAGATTTGTACCTCCCCCATAATAAGGCAATACTTCATCACGAAAATAAAAACTCATCACACTACTGATTAATTTTCCTTCATGTTCAATAGTCAAAATTTCGCATTGATCTCCAAAAATTATTTTCAGTGTTTCGAAGTATTTTTTTGATAAGACAGGCGTTCCTAAATTTCTAACACTTTCTGAGTATGCTGAAAAGAAACGATCTACATTATCATCAATAACACTTAACAACCCTGCTTTAATTCCTTTTCTGACAACTGCCCGTTGTTTTCTAGGGATTGCCTGTAAGTTTTTTTCTTCATCTGGATCCAATTCCTTGCGAAATGTAACATAGAGATCTTTAAAGGGCCGTTCGGGCATTTGTTGTACTCGGTTCCTCATTTCCAAATGATCTACACCTAAATTAGTAGCTAACTGACATGCTTCCTGATCCAATTTCTGGTAGGTCTCAATATCATCTGCAACGATGCCACCATAGACGCAAAATGCATTAGATACTAATGCATTTCCAAACAAAAAACTTTTGACATGAACTAAAGGTAAAATCCCGGTAATTTTGCCCTGTTGTTCGGCGTAAAGGTAATAAACTGGATGACCAAGAGCGATTTCAATTACTTCTTTCCAACCTGAAAGGTGAAAAAATGTTGCGTCTTCGGCCTGGTCTACGTAGTTATCCCAATTTGCATAATTTGATGAGTCCAGCGTTTTTATCATTCTCGGCTATTACCCTACTTTGAGTGTATTGTTAATCTGAATTATTTAAAAAAATGGCTTCCATCGTATCCCATTCAAAATCTCGAATGAGATTTTGAATGCGTCCTTCCATTTTAGAAAGATTCAGATAGTGTCGAAACTTCGTTTTAAAAGGCAGTCCATGCTGTTTTGGCTGGTCAGGATCAATTTCCCAAGGGTGAAAATAAAAAATGCCTGATTGCTGTTCTTGTTGGTTAATCCGATTAAAAGCCCATTTTGAAAAAAAATAAGGATATAATCTAAAAAAACCACCACCACCACAAGGATAATTTTTATTCAACACTTTCAAAGTAGTAATTGGTATTTCTTTGAAATCAGCTTGTTCAATGGGTTCATAGATATACCTAGGTGCATCGGGCATACCGTATAAATCATGTTTGACAGGATAGATACTAGAGCTATATTTGAAACCTTCATTATTCAGAATGTCTAAGGCCCAAAGATTGTTTGCTCCTATAGAATAGCTAGCAGCACGGTAACCTTTAATTTCTTGACCCGATAGATCTTCGAGGATTTTTTTGGTTTTGGAAACATCTTTCCTAAACTCACCCTGTGTTTGCTCTGTCACTCTGATATGTTCGTAGCCATGGCAGGCAAGTTCATGACCATCTTTAACAATCCTTTTTACTAAATCTGGATATCGTTCGGCAACCCAACCTAATGTAAAAAAAGTGGCTTTAATCTGATGCTCATTGAATAAGTCTAAAATACGGTTAGTGTTTTTTTCCACTCTATGTGGAAGAGTATCCCAGCGGTCTTTTGATACATAGGATTCGAATGCAGACACCTGAAAATAATCTTCGACGTCGACCGTCATTGCATTTTTCTTTTTCATTATTTGATATGCGTTGTAATACCTTAGGACGTTAGCGTATTATTATTCAAACTAATATTTACAGATTATCTGGAAAAAAGTTAAGAAGCCTTACTTTGCCACAATTTGATTCCCCATGCTTGAGGGGTATGTCACACCCTATGAAAAACAAGCGTTAGTGGGTGGATATAATGTAAGATGACAAGCTAAATTCTTCTGTCTTCTATTCCAGAATTATTACCAAAAACAGATTACTCCTTATCAAAAACATCTTCCATATCTAATTGAATCAAAATAGCCTTTCGTAACAGAGCACGTTCCTTATTAAGAATATTTTCTAGATTCGCAAGATTTTTTTCCAAATAGGATATTCGTTCTTCAGCAGAACCTTTAATGGGAGCCGCCGTGCTATCAAAAGTATGCGGAATATTCATACTATTTGAAGATTCTTCCGGTATTGCTAAAGTCTCCTCTAAAATCTCATTGACTACTTTTTCTACATCTTTTGCAGTAATAAGTTTTAGCTCTTCTAAATATCCATAGAGTAATAAACGATCACAAAAAGTGTTAATTCTTCGTGGAATTCCCTGGGTAAAAATGTATATATCCTGGAATACATCATCTTCAAATTTAGGGTTATTAACCCACCCCGCTTTTTTTAAGCGAAATAAAATATAAACTTTTGTTTCTTCTTCTGTTAAAGGTTTAAGCTGGAATGTGGCAACAATCCGCTGCCTGAACTGATCCATATCCGGCGCATAAAGTGTCTGTGCAAGTTCTCCCTGACCTACCAGAAACACTTGAAAGGGCAACATATCATCGACTACAAAATCCGCTAGAATTCTCAATTCTTCTAATGAACCTTTTGGTAAATGCTGAGCCTCATCAACAATTAACAATACTCTTTTACCATCTTGGGCTTGCTGCGTAAAATAATCTTTAATTTGCTCCAGAGTTATACTTTTATCGTCACCCTCGTAACGTATCCCGAGGGTTGCAGCTACAATTCTTATTGTTTCTTCAGCATCGACATGTGAGGTTACCATCACCCCGATTACGATATTATCAGTATTCAGGTTGTGGACCAATTGCCTAACTAACATGGTTTTTCCCAGGCCAGGTTCACCAGTTACCACAACAAAACCTTCTCCCTGGGTTAGTCCATAATTCATGTAAGCTAAGGCTCTACTATGAATTTTACTACCAAAGAAAAACTCAGGGTCAGCATTGAGTTGAAATGGTTTTTTATCTAAATTATAAAACTTGTTATACATGTTTTTTTATAACTTTTTAGGTCGACTTACAAAGTAATTATAGTTAACAATCATACTTTGGTATTAATAAAGTTGTGGGTTTAATGCGGCACTAAATATGTCAAGATCGTGGGCGTATTATAATGTTATTTCCAAGCTACCGGTGATGCGGTTTTCTTGAAACTCGTTAAGGGTGTCGTCCGAGGTTTGGTTCTGGTAACGGTATTCAATCCGCCCATTCATTAGCGATTTATTTCCAAGTCGGATAGGAATTATTCTAGTTAGACCTAGTGAAAAATCAAATCGATTATCTATTGAGTCAGTCCCAGTCTCTTCAGCATCCGCTCCTAAAGCTGAAGTGCTCCTAGTGGTCTTTTGCCAAGTAGAACGCGCAAAAAAACTACTCCGTCGAGCAAAGCGCCAATTTATATCTGCCGACATTCCAATAACATCATCTTTATTTTTTGACACCTGAAAAGTTCTTTTTTCATTGAAAATACGGGCATTAATATCAGTTTTAACCGTTTGATAAGAAAAAGATATTTCACCACGCTTCCTAATGAAGACTTCATCAACTAAGTTCGGTAAACTTAAGTTTCTTTGATTACGTTGATTAGGTATATTTGTAACTGTATTAAAAGTTCGCGAATCCGCCAGTACCGTTTGTACCGTAGTGGTTTCTTCAGAATAGCTTGCTTTCCAATTCGACCGTCTAGTTTCGAACTCAAAATCAGTTTCCCATGTGCTGCCGGTATTGGTGCCTATATCGTTATCCCGGTAAGTTGTAGTCCAGTGCATATGTCTAGTTGGGCTAATATTGACAGTCACGTAACTATTGTTCCCGATTCCAGCTTCTATGCCAAATCGCTGGCTAGGCCGCCATTCACCACCGACCGTGTAAAAAAAACCATTTTTATTGCGATCAGTCTGAGTTTGAAAAGTATTATCGCTATGACCAATCTTGGCAAATAAGCTGTATTCTCTTGATAAATGAAGTTTTATCAATCCATCTGCATTCCGGAAAATAATATCATTACCCCGTTCTCTTATTTGTTCCCTATTTACAAAATTCACCGCCCAAGTTACTCTCGAGAAACGCCAACCGCTTACTAAGTGAATAGACTCCTCGAATGTCTCCGAATCAGATAATGAAAGTGAATCAAAACCCAAACCTGTATCTGATGATTGGTTATCACCCAATGATGTCTCATCTCTATCTGATGAGAAATTTTCATATCGAAACCGAACCTCTCCATCTACATAGCCATGAAAATGTGGCGTCCAATAAGGAGAAAAACCATAGGTAGTTACTGTTGTTCTATTTTCACTTCCGGTAATATTATCGTTTGATGCACGAATATTCGAAATATTTTGCTGATTGATCGAGCTGTTCAAATCTAAAAATAATGAGTTCCTAAAAAACTCTGTCTTTGAATTAAATTGCAACTGGTGGTTTAAATCATATTTTTCGTCACCACCTGCATTATATAAATTCTCAAGTCTATAATTTAGATTTAGTCGGTTTCTTGCTGTCTCTCTCGTAAAAGTAAGACCAGGGCTAACTTCTGTCACGAAAGCACCTATCTCGTTTTCAGAATCTAACCTTACATTGTCGGAGTATATTTCTCTTATTGTTAGACTGGGTTCGAGTTGCCAATTTCGCGCCCAAATATTTGTTTGATAAAAACAGAATAATAAAATAAAGAAACGACTTATATTTTTTTTATGAATGCCCATATGACCCATATCCGTAGCCATATCCGTAGCCATATCCGTAAGAACCAAATCCAAATCCTTGATTGGTTTTATTTAAAAGAGCTAACACTACATCACACTTGTCTAGTTTTGCTACAGTTTCTTTGACTGTTGCTTGAGGAGTACTCTCAGCCTCGATCACCAGAACTACTTGCCCAACTAGTGTCGCCAACACCTCGCCTTGAGTTGCGGCTAATATTGGCGGAGAATCAAATATAACAATTCTATCTGAATAACGTTGACTCAACTCTGTAGCTAAATTTGCCATCTTTTTACTAGCTAGCAACTCTGTAGAATAACTATGTCTATCTCCTGCAGGCACAATACGGAATCCATCCATATCAGTATTCCGAATAATTTCTGAGAGATCCATATCATCAGATTCCAAATACTCAATTAAACCAGGAGTGTTATCAATCCCCAACGCCTCTGAGACCGAAGGTTTTGCTACATCAGCATCAATTAATAACACTTCATGATCCTTTTCCTGAGCAAAGCTTAGTGCCAAATTAATTGCCGAAAATGTTTTTCCTTCGCCGGGAACACTGCTGGTCACTAATATTAAATTTGCGCGCTCTATTCCTTTAGATCTTCCACCAAAAGCATTCGCCATGATAGGCCTTTTAATGGTTCTGTACTCTTCAAGCATTTGCAAACGCTCAGTGTCTTGAGTTAAATACCCTTGGCTGCCGATGTAATCCCAGTCTAGTTTTACAGAAAGAGATTTAGTTATTCCTGGTCTTTTTTTACTGGCCTTGCCGGTATCTCCCTGATTATTCTTGTATTGATGAGTTGGATAGGTTTTAGGGCTTTGATCAGAACCCATTTTAAGTTTATTTTGAGCACTATTATTGCCCTCTTCATCATCTGATTTTTTTAGTGCTTCGTCAATAATCCCCACTTTAGTCTCCTTTCAGTGCATTCAATTGCCAATATATATTTTGCACATACCCGTATATTGTGTCATTAGTAGCTGCCAGTATCTCGATAATCATAATCAAAAGAAAGATCGCTAATAAAGCAATCGTAGCTATCAAAAATGGATACATAGAAGCAGCAATACCTTCATCGCTCTCTAGTGTTTGCATAGAAACTGTTCCTAATACAGGTAACCCAGTTGCGCTCCGCACCTGCCGGGTAGACATATAAACTGGCTTGATGAAATACAACAGAAAAGCAATGCCAAAACCAACTATTAAACCCACAGCGAGTACAACAGGAGCCAGTATCAAACGGTTGGGTGAGTCGGGCTTTATTGGTAAATTGGGTGGATCAGATACTTTAAATTTTAATGCATTCGCTTCGATATCGAGCTTTCCAGACATGGCTGCCTTTTCTCTACGTTCGAGTAATTTCATATAATTATCCTTGACAGTTTTATAATCCCTGTTCAAATTTTGCATTGCTGTTTCAATTTTTAACCTCGAGTCTAATTGGTTTTTTCGTTTATCCAAACGCGATTCTAGAGAATCTACTCGAGATTGGACAGCAGCAACTTCCGCACGGGCATCATTAACCGCAACTTTTAATGATTGTACGTATGGATTGACCATGGCCATAGAATCTATAGAACTTTCACTATCATCATTTTTCTCTTCTTCCTCTTTCCGCTGCTCAAGTAGTGCCATAATGCTATCAATGGCTAAAATTGATGGATGATTCTCAGTGTATCTTAGTAATAAATCTGTTCGGTTAGACTTTAATTCTGCGATTTTAGCGTCTTCAGCTCCTACTTCTACACTTAGATTTGAAATAGCCCATTCCTCATCTGTATCTAAAGCCTCTTCCAGCTGCATTTGTAACACGTTTTTTCTTGAATTAGCCTCATTTAAGATTAATTGTGCTTCGTCTATTTTTACAGTTAATGCACTTAGTTGAGCCATTTGATCAATTTCACTACTCGGAAGAAGCCCAAAATTTACCCGTTTAAAATTTTCCCGAGCCTGTTCTGCTGAAACTAAACGTTTTTCATATTCTTGAATCTGTTCATTAAGAAATCGTTGGGCCGAACCAATATCCCCCATGGTTTTCATTTGAGTTTGCTCTGAAAAAACAGACAACACGGCAAGGACCACATCCTTAGCCTGTTTAGGATTTGGTGATAAATAGGATATGGTAAAGAGATCATTTTTACCCCCATCTATCTTAATGTACTCTTTTAAATTCGCCAATAGATTAAGACGTTCCATCTCACCTTTGTCTATAGCTTCCATTTTTGCTAAATGTGCAATTTTTTCTAGATTTTTATTGGTGAACATGAGCTCTTTCATGATATGAACTAAAGCTCGCACATCCGACTGAACAGTTAACCCTCTTAATAAGGGCCTTAACATGGTTCTGCTATCAACATGCACTCTGGATTCAGAAATATATAGGTTTGGCATAGACATAATATAAAACCACCCAGCTATACAAATCAGCCAAGCTAGAGCTATGGCTAGCCATTTATGTTTAAATGTCCCTTTAGCGAGATAAATCGCTTCTGCTACTTGTTCATGCATATAGATTTTCCGGAATTACTTGTTTTTAGTTACGCAGGTTAGTATTGATAAAAATCAAAAATATGCCTCTGGGATGATAAGTATATCTCCTGGCCGCATGTATACATTTTTAGAGATATCTCCATCTTCAACTAAATCATCAATTTTGACACCAAACTGTTTTTCAACCCCATCAACTTTTCGGATAATACTTGCTCTGTTGCCATCTGCAAACTCACCTATACTTCCTATTCTTATAATAACATCCATAAGTGTCATGCCTCGTTCGTAGGGTATTGATTCCCCACTATAACGATTTGAACCTTCATCACCTCCGCTACTACCTACTTGCCCAAGTACCCGTATTTGTTGTTGGTCAACGCCTTGGAACTCTCCCACCATAACAACTACCTGGGGATCTCTTATATATTGCGCAAATGCCTCTTCGAGTTCCCGGGCTAATTCATTAGCTGTTTTACCACTAGCCTGTAGATCTTCTACCAAAGGAACCGTAACCTTACCATCAGGTCTTACACTCACAACCCTTGATACATCAGGATTACCCCAAACATAGATATCTACACTATCCCCAGGCCCGATAAGATAAGTGTAGTCTGAAGCAACTAAAACATCAGGATCTTCCTCAGATATTGGTAGAGGTGGATGTGAACACGCCGTTATTAATATGCTGAGAAATAACACGAATATAGTGTTAACTTGCTTAAATTTGTTCATACATAACTCTCCATAAAAAAATATTGATTTAGTATTATACCTTCGCGCTTCCAATTAGTGAGTTTTCTATCCTCGGTACTAAAACAGTTACACTGCCCACTACCTTCCCTATCGCTTATTTTGGAAAATTTTACTCTCGGCAAAATTGACAGTGCAATAAAACCAACCATTTGCGGCGTAAAGTATAATCAACTTGCTGCAGGTTTTAATAGTTTATTTAGCAAGTTTTCTGCAGCTTCACTCTCTGCGAATCCCCTCTTTTTTTTGCCTAATTCAATAGCTTGCTGTAATTCTGATATGGCTATAGAATTTTGTCCCTCACGGTGGTACGCAACACCTAAATGATATTTGAATACTGGTATTGCCACAGCTAATTCATTTACTTTTTTCAGTTTAACAAGGGCTTCAGAAACATTGTTTAGATGTAACTCTGTCCAAGCATAGGTATCTAAATAAAAGGGTTGTTTTGAATTTTTAAATCTTACAGCTAGATTGCGGGCATGCTTTAAACTTTCTTCATCACCCATAAAATCAACTAATAATGATGCAAATTCATTGGCCACTATGTCTAAATTGTTATTCTTACCCAATAACATTTCATAAATTTCAGCTGCTTTTTTATATTCCCCTGTTTTTTTATAAATCGAAGCAAGCATAAGTGGTATTTTCAAATTACCAGGTATAGCTTTTAAACCTTTTTGTGATATCTCTATTGCTTCTTTACTTTTATCTTGCTTTAAATAAGTATCCGCTAAAGCCAAATAAATTTGTGGGACTTTGGCGTTCACGGTAAGTGAACGATTTAATTCAGAAATTGATTTATCAAACTGATTATCAAATAAATATAGTTTACTTTTAACCAAATAGGCGGGAATATTGTTTTTATTTTGCTCAATCAAGGTGGAAAGATAATCTAACATTTCTGGGCGCTGTTTTAATTCTTCGTAACAACGCGCCATTTCCTGCATAGCATCTAATTGAAAAGGAGCTTTTTGCAGCAACTGCTTAAATTTATCTATTGCCTTTGTATATTGATTTTGTTCCTGAAAAACTTTTCCTTGCATAAAGGCGGCTATCAACTGCCCATTAGGTGCTTTTGCCATTGTATCAAGGATTTTATTTGCTCCATCCCAATCCTTTTCAACTATTTTGATTTGGCTGAGCTTTTGCAATAAAATTATATTTCTTGGTTTTTGATTAAGGGCAATAGTTAGAAGCTCTGTTGCATACCCAAAATTTTGTTTTTTCAACAAATTACTTACAACGGGTAATAACGCATCAACATTTGCGGGATTAATATCCAGTGCTTCACGAAATTTTTTATCAGCCTGCTGTAATTGCCCGGCCAGTAATTCAATCTGCGCCAGCATAACTATTGTTTCATCAGATTTTGGGTTACTCCAGAAAACCGATGTTAATAGGGTTTTTGCTTCTTCATAGTTCTTTTTTGAAACTAAAATCCTTGCCTGCAATATTTTGGCATCAAGAAACTCTGAATTTATATCTAGGATGCTTGTTATCAGTGTTGAAGCTGTTTTGGTATCTTGTTTCTGAAATGCCATCTTTGCCAGTAATAGTTTTGCTTGTAATTTCTCGGGTTGAGATCTTGACTCGGCAATTCTTTCTAACAGTTCCTGGGCTTCTGTAGGTTTTTTTCTTAACAACAACCATCTACTGAGTTGTAAAAGTTCTTTTGGTTTATTATGATACTGTTGTGCATATTCAGTAAACTGAGTCATAGCTCTAGTTTCATCAATACTTGCCAATAGACTTAGTAACACAAACTTTGGTTCGATATAGTCAGGTTTTGATGCTACATATTGACGTAATAAGTCTTCAGCTTCTTGAGGCTTCTTTGCATAAACCAATAACTTTGCTAAAGCAATTTTCAATTGTCCCTTTTCAGGATACATTTTAATTAATTGCTCATAGTCTTTTACCACAGCATCAATATCTTTCCTTTTCGCATTAAGCTGTAGTTTTAATAGATGTAAAGATGGATTCTTTGTATTGGCATCAATTGCGGGTTCGAGCAGAGAAAGGGCCTCGTCAAAATCCTCATTCTCCATATAAACCGACGCTTTCAAAGAAATCGCATCAGTATTTTTAGGATCCTTTTTTAGGATTGCGTCGATAATAGGCAAAGCTTCCGCTTGTTTTTTTTGTCTAATTAAAACAGCGGCTTTCAGTGATAAAACAGATGAATTTTCAGGTAATTTATTTAAAACGAAATCAACTTCATTTGCTGCACCCTCGAGGTCATTGAATAACAACAAAACTTTTCCTAGCTTTAGCCGCGCATCAGTATTGTCGGGCGCTAGATTTATTGCCTGACGCAAATTTTCTCTCATCGCTTGATAGTTGCGATTTTGCTCATTTAACAAAGCCATGGTGTAATAAGAATCAGCAAGATTGCTATCTCCTTGAATTGCACTCTTTAATTCTAATTCTGCACTGGCATAGTCACCCTTTGCTAACAATTCTTTACCACGACTCAGGCTTTCCTTAGCTTGATCCTCGTCATTTTGGCATGCAGCCAAGGCTAAAAAACTTAAACCTACAACAATAATTTTTTTACTTTTAAAATTCATTCCCATACCCGAATATTTTTTTATGACCTGATAAAGTAAAACATTAATCAACCCTACTAACCACCAGTATCTTATAAATTTTATCAATTTATTAATAACTTTTCCACACGCATTATATCATCTTTAACATCAACCCCTCCTCCTGGTACCTCGGGGACAATCTGCACAGCAATTGCCTTGCCGTACCACAATATCCTAAGTTGTTCAAGTGACTCTAAAGCTTCAAGAGTAGATTTCCGCCAAGCGACATATTGCTTTAAAAACTCAACCGTATAAGCATACAAACCTATATGCCGCAGATATCCTTTCCCTTTTATGTTGTTCGTACTCTTGTTGGAAGCGCTAAATCCTTCCCGGTCCCATGGGATAGGAGCTCTGCTGAAATATAGGGCATAACTTTCGCTATCAAGTACGACTTTTACAACATTACTATTATTGACTTCATCTATATCCTTAATTTCAGTCGCTAAAGTGGCCACTTCAGCCCGAGAGCTTTCAATCAATGCTGCAGCAACTCCTTTTATATAACCAGGAGCCAACAAGGGCTCATCGCCTTGTAGATTAACGACAATCTCATCACTTTTCCAGTTATAAGTCCTGGCAACCTCAGCGATTCTATCTGTTCCACTCTGATGTGTATCTGAAGTCAGCATTACATCAACCCCTAAATTAGCCACAACATCAAAAATTCTCTGGTCATCTGTTGCAACAACGACTTGCTCGGCATCAGCTTCGTTTGCGCGATCGCAAACATGGGCGATCATTGGCTTTCCAGCTAAAGATATCAATGGCTTGCCTGGCAACCGACTCGAGCCATATCTCGCAGGAATGACCACCTTAAACCCTCTTGTCATTTACGCAGTCCGTCTACTTCTTCTAGCGATAATTCTCGAGATTCTTCTTCTAGCATGACAGGTATATCATCACGAATCGGAAAGGCCAACCGATCGGCTTTACAAATTAATTCCTGTTCTTTCTTTTTGTAAATCAAAGAACTTTTACACAGTGGACAAGCCAATATTTCAAGTAATTTTTTATCCATCATTTGATTCTTCTAATTTTTCAAGGAACCTTTCAGCAAATACCCCCGATAATTTTGCATGCACGGGAACGAACCAATAATTATTTTTCGCAAAACCGGAACATTTTACCATATCTTTCTCCGTCATAAGCACCTCATATTCCACACCAAACTTAAAATCAGTTTCCTGATAATCATGATGATCAGGAAAAATATGGGTATCATAGGAAATTCCAGCACCATTCAGCAGGGCAAAAAAACGCTGAGGATTTCCCATTCCAGCAATAGCCTGACATGATATATTTTTAAAAAGACTCAGAGATTTTTTTTCACCCGTTAATAAATTAATTGCTTCTGATCCATCAACTGTCATTGAATATTCATTTTCTTCTGGATTTGCACCATTGCACACTAAAAAATCCACTTCACTTATTCGACTCATAGATTCTCGTAATGGCCCGCTTGGTAAGCTATAACCATTTCCGAAGCGCCGTTCTCCATCAATCACTATAATTTCAATATCTCTATCCAAACTATAATGTTGTAAACCATCATCAGATATAATTACGTTACAATCATTTTGCTCTAACATTAACCGTGCAGCAGCTACGCGCTTAGGCCCCACCACTACTGGACAGCCAGTTCGCCGGGCCATCAACAATGCTTCATCGCCAATTTGTCTTGGGTCACTATCAGTTTTCACCTGTTGCGGCCAATTTTCAGTTTGGCCTCCGTAACCTCGGCAAATTATTCCGGGCTTATATCCTGATTGTTTCAGTAACTCAGCAAGAAAAATGGTTAAAGGGGTTTTACCGGTACCACCCACGGTGATATTGCCAACAACAATAACCGGCACCGGCAATTTATGAACCTTACAAAGCCCAATACGATAAAAATAGCGGCGTAAACGAACAAAATCATTAAAAATCATGCTCAAAGGTAAAAAGCATAGGCCAATAAATCTGTCCTGATACCAAATAAAGTTTGACAGGCTTTGTAGTTTTTCTTTCACATTATTAATTCGATATTCTTTCGGCTGCAAAGGTTATCCGGCTAAACCCTGCCTGACTCGCTATGTCCAGAGCAGTAATCACTGCTTGATAAGGAGTTTTTGCATCAGCACTGATAACAAAAGGAAGTGCTCTGGAGTTTCCAGCAGCATCAATGATCGCTTTTTTTAGCGTAGCTGGTTTTTGATTAATGACTTGGTGATCATTTACGTAGTAGATACCATTCGCATCAATAGTTAAGGCTATGACTTTGGGCTGCTGATCTCGCTCTTCGCCTTCTGCCTCAGGTAGCTTAATTTTTATCTGCGTTTCACGACTAAATGTTGTTGTCACCATAAAAAAAATCAACAACAAAAACACCACATCAATCATGGGGGTTAAAGTAATATCCAGTTTAGCTCTGTTCTTTTGCCTGAAGTTCATTAGGCCTCCTCACGCTCACCATGCATGATTTCTATTAATTTCAGCGATTCCTCTTCCATGTCTAAAACATAGGCTTCCACTAGGCCTTCGAAATAACGATGAAAAATCAAGCTGGGGATAGCGACTGACAAACCGGCCGCGGTTGTTATTAATGCTTCAGAAATTCCGCCAGCCAAAACTCCTGGGTCACCAACACCCTGGCTCATGATAGCTGCAAATACTTTAATCATTCCTAAAACAGTGCCTAATAAACCCAGTAATGGCGTCACCGAAGCAATCGTCCCCAGAGAATTTAAAAATCTTTCCAGTTCATGGGCGGCCTGTCTGCCGGCTTCTACTATACTTTCCTTCATGATCTCTCGACCATATTTACTGTTTATTAACCCGGCAGATAGAATTGCTCCCAAAGGGGAATTAGTCTTTAAGCGCCTAATGGTTGTATCATCAAGCTTTTTTTCCTTAGCTAAAGACCAGACTTGAGGGACCAGGTCTGGAGGTACTATTTTCTTTTTTTGCAAAGACCAAAAACGTTCTCCAATTATTGCCATTGCGATAACCGAACATATAATGATCGGCCACATTAACAAACCGCCTTTTTGTATCAATTCAAACACTATATTAAACCTGTAATTTAGCTATTGTGGATTAACCTAGAATAATTAGTTGGCCAAGGAGATTCGAAAGCAAGCTATTGATTCCATGTTCAACTAATAATTCTATGCTAGAAGAGATTTCAAGATATTAAGAAGAGTATAATCTAGCTGCGTAACTTTGCAATTTTACGCTATATAAAGTTTTTTTTCCTTACCGACCCAAATTGCAGCAATAATCAATGCTATAAAACTACAAAAAGCGGCTATGGAATATACCAGTTGAGGCCCTAATGGAACCCAAAAATAGCCACTGTACAAACTTCCAAGCATCCCACCCAGCCCAAAGCTTAAACTACTGTATAACGCCTGCCCTTTACCCTGGTGGTGTGAATTAAAATAATGGTGTACCAAATGAATAGCTACTATATGAGAAGACCCAAACGTAGCTGCGTGTAGCAGCTGGGCAAATATAAGCAATGGTAATTGTTGCACTTCCCAAGCTATTAGTAACCATCGCACAATACTCAAAAAGATACTAACTAGCAAAATATGTCTTAATGAGTACCTTTTTAATAACCGCCCCATAAAGATGAACAATACCACCTCAGCAGCAACACCAAGCGCCCAGAGCAAACCCGTCGTTAAAGAAGAATAGTCCTGATGAGTTAAGTAAATTGAAAAAAACACATAGTATGGCCCATGCGCGAGCTGTAATAACATGTAAACCACGAAAAATGCAATCACTTCGGGTTTTCGGATAATATCAAGCACCCCAACTGGAGCCGGCCCATGATGATTCATCTTAATTTCAGGAGTAATGACAGAAATCAACCAAATCATTGCCAACAATGCACAGATAATGAGCGGCAGGATTGCTATGTCCAAAAAATCCAATATTTTTCCTATCGTCAGTACGGATAGAATAAACCCCATGGATCCCCACAGCCGGATTCGGCTGTAGCGATGTGAATTCTCACGCAAATGATACAGTGTGGTCGCTTCAAACTGCGGTAACGCAGCATTCCAAAAAAAACTAAACCCAACTGTGATTAACGCAAACCAGACATATCCGGATTTAAATAAAAACCCGGCAAACAACAACATCGCAAAAAAAGAACTAATCCGGATAATTCTCAAACTTTTACCGGTATGATCAGCAATCCAGCCCCAAATATTAGGAGCAATTATTTTAGTAGCGACCATAAAAGCAGAAAGCTCTCCGATCTCTACCGAACTGAACGATTCACTTTCTAAATATAATCCCCAGAAGGGTAAAAAAACACCTAAAGTGGAAAAATAAAAAAAATAGAACCCTGACAGGCGCCAATAAGGAACGGGGGCTTGCATTGAGTTACTTGAGCCTTAATAAAGCAGAATCAACATCCTGATTTTGGGCTCTGTGACGTAAAAAATGATCCATCAGAACAATGGCCATCATTGCTTCTGCAATCGGAGTTGCTCGAATACCCACACAAGGGTCATGACGACCTTCGGTGATTACCTCAACAGGCTCGCCATTTATGTCAATACTTTTCCCTGGAATACGCAAACTGGAGGTCGGTTTTAAAGCAATGCGGGCAACTACATTTTGCCCGCTGGAAATCCCACCTAAAACCCCACCCGCATGATTACTTAAATAACCATCCGGAGTCATTTCATCACGAAAATCCGTTCCTTTACTCTCTACACAAGCAAAACCATCACCAATTTCCACACCCTTAACCGCATTTATGCTCATTAAAGCATGAGCTAATTCGGCATCCAGACGATCAAAAATAGGTTCTCCTAAACCCGGAGGTACACCGGTAGCCACAACTTCGATTTTAGCACCAATAGAATCACCTGATTTTCGCAGACGATCCATAAAAACCTCCATTTCTGAAACTTTTTCTGCATCTGGACAAAAAAACGGGTTGGTTTCAATATGACTCCAATCAACTTTGGTAATTTTGATGGGGCCTAATTGGGATAAATAGCCACGAATTTCAATACCAGCTGTTTCCAGTAAATATTTTTTTGCGATAGCTCCTGCGGCAACGCGCATCGCAGTTTCCCGAGCAGATGAACGACCGCCACCTCGATAATCCCGAAATCCATATTTATACTGATAGACATAATCCGCATGTCCCGGCCGAAAACGATCAGCAATTTTAGAATAATCTTTTGATCGTTGATCGGTATTTTCGATTAGTAAACCGATGGGAGTACCCGTTGTTTTGCCTTCGAAAACACCAGAAAGAATTTTTACCTGATCTGCTTCTTTGCGTTGAGTAGTATGGCGTGAAGTTCCTGGTTTTCTACGATCCAGGTCCTTTTGAATATCCTGCTCAGAAACAGCTAACCCCGGAGGACAGCCATCAATCATACAACCCAAAGCCGGGCCATGACTCTCTCCAAACGTGGTCACTGCAAATAATTTACCGATGGTATTTCCAGACATAATACTTATAACGATTTGTAAAATAATTCATGGTACTCGCTGACTTGATCTGCGGTAAGCAAAAACACGCCATCGCCACCATGTTCAAAATCCAACCAATAAAAAGGCACCTGAGGAAATTGTTCTTGCAGGGTTTCAGCACTACTACCGACTTCTACAACCAAAACGCCCTGTTTTGATAAAAAATGCTCAGCTTGAACTAATATCCTGATAACTAAGCCTAATCCTGAGTCACCACCCTTAAAACCCATTGCCGGTTCAGCATGAAATTCTTCTGGTAATTCTTGCCATTCCTTGAGACTTACATAAGGTGGGTTGCTTACAATCAAGTCATACTGCTTGTCAGAAAGGTTTGCAAACAAATCCGAATTCAGCAAACAGACTTGTTCACTTAAATCATGGGATTTAACATTGATTCTGGCCACGTCAAGCGCATCTTCAGAGTAATCTACTGCATCAACTTTGACGCCGGGAAATGCATAAGCGCATGCGATGGCAATACAACCGCTACCCGTACACAAATCCAATATAAATTGAGTATTCTCGACACTAACCCAGGGTGAAAACTGTTCTTTTATTAATTCAGCAATTGGGGAGCGAGGCACCAAAACCCGCTCATCAACGTAAAAATGTAAACCAGCAAAAATGGCTTCACGGGTTAAATACGCAGAGGGGATTTTTTCATTTATTCTGCGAATAAATAACCCCATAATTTTTTTCCGCTCTTGCTTGGTTAGCTTGGCGTCTAAATAGCTCTCAGGCAATTGATAAGGTAATTTCAGGGTATGTAACACAATTGCAGCAGCATCATCAATGGCGCTTGCCGTTCCATGCCCAAAAAAAAGTCCCGCCTCAGAAAAGTGACTTGCACCCCAGCGAATATAATCTTTAATGGTAATTAGCGTATCCAGCGCTTCTGAAGATGGCTGCATAATTTTTGAATAACAAACAGAAAAGGCAATAACAACAATCTGCGTATTTTAAACTAAACTTAAAGTATTTGAAGAAAAATCCTTGCAAGTAAACTAATGACTGATTCGGTTATACAACAAAATACGACTAAAAAACGGGAATATAATCTGGCCAAAAACCAGTTATTTATGGATTGCTACCGTTATATGCAATCTGAAAAACTGGCATTACCAACCATTCCAGATGTCGCCCAAAAAATCAGAAAAACCATTAACAACAATAATGCAACCAGCAATTCAATCTCCCGCGTAGTTCAAACTGACCCCTCTATGACGGCCAGATTGATTAAAATAGCGAACAGTCCACTTTATCGTGGCCGGCGCAAAATTGAAAGCTGTCCAGAAGCTCTGACGAGGCTAGGCTTAAAGACAGCGCAGGATATAGTCACTGCCTTTGCGATGAAAGCTGTTTTTGCCGCTAAATCACCTGTAATTAAGCGCCAGATGGTCGAGTTATGGGCGCATAGCAGCTATGTTGCCGCCATCAGTGCTGTTTTCGCGCACAAAACCCCAGGATTTGACCCGGATCGAGCTATGCTGGCTGGATTGATCCATGACATCGGGATTGTTCCGATATTGACCCATGCGGATAAACACCCACAAATAATTTCTAACCCGAAAGACCTTGCTGAAACTATAAAAAAATTGCGTAGTGACATTGGCGTACAAATTATTCGTAAATGGGATTTGCCCAGAGATTTCGAAGATGTCGTCATTCATGCAGAAAACTGGCATCGGAATGCAAAACCAGAGCCAGATTACACAGATATTGTGATGATTGCCCAACTACATAGTTATATTGGTAAAGTTGACATAAAAAAAATGCCAAAAATGGATCAGCTTCCAGCATATAAAAAACTTCTGGCCGGCACTCTCGACATGGATGCGAGTATTAGCATTCTTGATCAGGCCAAAGAAGAAATTGAGCAAATTCAACAAATGCTGAGCTAAAATGGAGTTTCCACTACCGGTTAGAGCATTAAATATACTTGTTTCATCTGGAAAGCCGACAAAAGACCTCATATCCCTAAAATTAGGGCAGCAAATTGAAGCTAAAGTCCTACAAGTTTCGCTTGAAAGCAATATCATTAAGCTACAACTTGGTAAAACTACCGTCGAAGTACAACCCCAACCGCCTTTGTTCTCCAATCAAGATTCAGCTGATAATCAAACTTCCTTCACGTTAGGACAAACGCTTAAATTACAAGTAGCAAAACTAATTCCCACCCCTGAATTAACGATTGAAAAAACCCTCGACCCACCAACCAAAGAAACCAATCACAATAAGATAGTCTCTGCAAAAAACCAGCAGGCTGAACTTGCCAGCAAAGTTGAAACAAAGCCTATCACTCTAAAACTTCTAACGAACCAAAATGTATCCACAAAAGTAATTGCCAATACCCCCCCTAAACTCCCTATATTACAAGTAGGGCAACAAATTCCGGCCAAAGTAATTGCTAGCAATAATAAACAAATACAACTTCAGTTACTACCAGAGCCCAAAGCAACCAATACCTCTCAACAGCATGCCTTCAAATCTGCCCCCATCATTTTGATTGACCTGAAACAAAGCGATCAACTAAAGCTCTCCCCCAGCAAAGTCGTTGTGCCTACACCACAAATTATGACAGGACAAACTGTTAATTTGGAAGTCACTAAAGTTGGTATAGAGCCGCAGTTTAAAATCCTGGAAAAACACTTATCTACTGCTACCCCAGAAAAAATAATTTCCGAAACCGTTAAACAAATGCTACCCATTCAACAAAGCCCAGAAGCATTTGTGAATCGACTCATCCTCAATTTACCCATATTAAGTAAAAATACTAATCTGCCTGAAACCTTGCATCGCCTGGCCCAGAAAATTTTGCAAAATCTTCCCTCTAAAAATCATCTTTCCCAACCCCAAAGAATAAAACAAAGCATCAATAATTCAGGCGTTTTTCTGGAAAGTAAATTAGCGCAATCTGAAACACCAAAACTACAAACCCAAGCTGACTTTAAAGCTAACATACTAAAGTTTCTGCAAGAATTAAAAAAATTACCTATTCCAGCTCCGCAATCTGAAACAAATGCTTTGGAACGAGAAACAAACATCCTTAAGCAATTGCAGAATAGTGGCGAAAGTTCAGTTGCTAAACTGGTTCTTGATCAACTAAATTCCTTGCCGAAAGAAGACAGCCCGAAGCAAATTTGGTATTTTGAAATACCTTATGTCGACCAGAAAAATGCACGAGCCCTTTCATTGCAAATTGAAAAAGATAAAAAAATCGACGTAGAAGATGGGAAAGAAAATTGGTCAGTCAATATTACTTTAACCCCACCAAATTTAGGGAAGCTACACTGTAAAATCTCATGTTACGACCAGATAGTTAATACGCACTTCTGGAGTGACTTACAAAAAACAACAAATCTAATTGATCGTAATTTAGATTATTTAAAATCCCAACTTGAAGCATCGGGCCTAAAAACAGGCCAAATGGAATCATATCAAGATACACCTACCTTAAATCCAACTATAAACTTATCAAATAGCAATTTGATAGATGAACAAATATAATCTAGCTCATGAATTTACCTATTGGAAAAATCACAATGAAAAATTCATTTTGAGACTTTGCCTTTTTGGAATCACCCTGAATTCTGCTAATTCCTTAGCAGTTAGCAAAGCAAGCTATTATCCTGCCACAAACTTTCAACCCAAAATGATTTTTATCGACAAAGAAGCCGCAAAAGCATCGCGAAAAAAACTGAGTTTGACCCTAAATATCCGGCGGCTAACTTCCAGCCAAAAGTGCTGTACTCAGACAAAAACATAACGGGCTCTAACAATTAAAAAGCGTGAATTATCCGAGATTAGTAGTAACACCTAGAGCAAAATAAATAATAAGTTTAGGGTACTTCTAATAATTTGAATTTTTGTTAGAGTTCAAGGCGGATGATATTCGAGAACCGTAGTGCATATGGAATACATGAGGAACGCAGAAAATCATCCAACGCCGAAATCGGACAAAAAGGCTTTTATTAGAGGTGCCTTTTAATCTAGCCAGTCAGCCAAATCTTTACCATCCTTATCAGACTTATGTACGTCTGGATCGGAATAACCGAGGTCATCAGTTTCTATGTCGCCAAACGGAGCGCTCCAATCCTCAGGTGCTTCTATATAATCAAAGGTTGAGTTGTACCAACTATCACAGTCATATTCACCGATATCACCATCGATGTATTGTACTTCAATGTTATCTCCATCATCTTCAATAGCTACAACGATAAATTTTAAGTCATTTTCCAGGTCTTTATACCAACGTCCAATAACTGGGTCCGTAATAGTTGTCATGATCGGCTCCATAAATGACAGGAAGTTAATCTATTTATAGTCGAAATTCACCCCTCGTGGCAAGAAAAAATAATGAATATTTTATTAAGAACCTGTTCAAGATCGTTACGAGTCGCTGTCAATTGAGGGCGGACAGAGCGCAGAAACCGGAGTTTTGGAGTAAATGAGGCTTTGCACCGCCCGACCGCAACTGGCTGCGACGCAGTAGATCTTGAGCAGGTTCTAAGGGAAGTTAATACACAGCATAGTGTGTATTTAACAGTATCAGTTCTTTTGAAGACTCACGCTAAAAGTCAACACTCCCATAACTAGTGCTCCGGCAAGGTTGTGTTGATGGGTAGGCGAGTTGAGAAGTGATTCGCGTAGACTGCACGAGTGCAGGACTAGTAGAGTAGGACGTGCAAACGAGTGCAACAACGCAGATGGCCGCTTACCGGCTCGATCTATTCATCAATACATATTGTTGGAGCACCAGAATTCATAATATACCCATGGACTGAGAGTTTTCCACTAAGTCAGTCCTTAGTTTGTTATATATAACTATCTTTATAATCAACCAGGCTATTGGAAAAGAATACTCTATAAGGAGGCAGTAGTTATGTGTGAGATAAGGCAGGTGAATGACGAACAACCAATCCCGCTCGTCTTCAAAGACCCATGGTCGGTGATTTTACCGGTATGACAATGAAGAATACGAGCGAACAGTAAATAAGATAAGATTATATCTGGTATAGGCTTTTTTTACAAAAGCTCTTCTATTGTGGCGGCAGCGCGTTTAACATCCAAGAAGATCAAACCCAGTTTTGCGTTAGATTTAGCTAACACCGTTAATACCGCTTCCGCCCCTGCATGAGTCATTAACACATACCCTGCATCACCTTTAATTAGAACCTGTTCTAATGTACCTCGCTCAAGTTCTAATGACGTTCTATCACCCAATGAAAGCATCGCTGCACTCATTGCGCCTACACGATCTTCGTCAAAACCTGCAGGTAAAGCCGAAGCCATCATTAATCCATCTGTAGAAATGACGCCAGAAGCTTCAATATCCGCAGATGTTCCATTTAATTCGATTAACACAGATTTTAACATATCAGATCGCATTTCTTTCCCCTTACTTAGTAGTTTTGATTTGTTATTTTGTCGATTTATAAAGTGACTTTAAATAAAGCTGAATTCCTATATTTAGAGCCAAGCACTTCCGAAACTTTAGAAATCACAGATTTGAGTATCTATTAAATTACCGGACAGATTATACAGTATATCTATTCAGCCTATCAAAAAAT
>VAPK010474317.1_pt1 | contig 24920 bp, 21 predicted proteins | sample 3395031 | NCBI WGS metagenome assembly VAPK01 (sample SAMN08290443, study PRJNA428436) | hydrothermal vent metagenome | isolation source: Deep-sea hydrothermal vent chimney 1 | place: Pacific Ocean: Juan De Fuca Ridge
CTACAGTGGCACACCACGGTAGCTTGGGAATATTTAAAAACCGGGAAACTTCAGTTGTAACTGGTCACAGGGGGTGAAACTCTACGCTATTCTTTACCTCCAACCTGTAAGCTGCCATAGAGTCACGTAGTCGCGGCCGTTCGCCATTGCTAAATTTTATGGCACTATAAAGTGCCGGAAAAGCATATTTTACTGATATTCCGTTATTCTAGTTTTTTGGGCTAACGGAAAACCTTCGTTACAGAGGAGTTTGGGAATGAATCGCAAAAAAAAGTTGGGTTAGGGCCTGTAAGAAAATAACAAGAACATCTTGCATCTCATCTTAAGGCCATCTTTGGCTACGGTGCAATCGCAAAATCCTCGACGTAGCCCTGCTGCGCCTGCGGTTTTACTCAATTGCCGTCACCAAATCTGACCCAAATATGAGCGCAATCTTGCTCATGTTATTTTTTTACAGGCCCGTACGGTCACTTCGCCGGCCCGACCCCCCATATATCCCGGGCATATTCCATGATGGCGCGGTCACTGGAGAATTTGCCCATCCCGGCCACATTCAGGATGGTCATCTTCGTCCATTTTTCTCTTTGCCGGAAGACGCGAGCGACCTCGTCCTGACAGCGCAGGTAATCCTCCAGGTCGAGTAAATGAAGATACGGGTCACAGTGCTGGTCGAGAAGATCATTGACGATGGGTCTGAAGAGCCCTGTATCGCCGTTGCTGAAGGCGCCGTCGCCGATGCTGTCGATAATCCGGCGGATGACCTGGCTCTGTTCATAGATCTTCATCGGTGTCCGGCGCGGCGTTTTTCGTTCCCATTCGGCCTCTTCGGCCGTCAGTCCGAAGATGAAGATGTTATCTTTGCCGACCTCTTCCAGTATCTCGATATTGGCCCCATCCAGGGTGCCGATGGTTAAGGCCCCGTTGAGAGCGAATTTCATGTTGCCGGTGCCGGAGGCCTCGGTACCGGCCGTGGAGATCTGCTCGGATAGATCGGCGCCCGGGATGATTATTTCCGCAAGTGAAACGCCGTAGTTGGGGATAAAGGCGACCTTCAGCCGGCCCTCAACCCGCGGATCATTATTGATCACTCCGGCCACCGAGTTAATCAGCTTGATGATTAATTTCGCCCTTTGGTATCCCGGCGCCGCCTTGCCGGCGAAAATTACCGTTCTGGGAGTAACTGCGGCCTTCGGTTCCGAGACAATACGGTGATACAGGGCGATGACATGGAGAATGTTCAGAAGCTGCCTTTTGTACTCGTGGATTCGTTTGATCTGGACGTCGAACATCGAGTCCGGGTCGACTTCCAACCCGCATAATTGGCTGATACACTCGGCAAGCCGGAGTTTGTTCTCCCGCTTGACTGCCCTGAATTCCTCCTGAAAGGAAGCATTGTCGGCAAATTCGCTCAATTCATGCAGGCGGTCGAGATCGGTGATCCACTCCCGGCCGATTTTGGCGCTGATGATGCTGCTCAGGGCGCCGTTGCATTTCAGCAGCCAGCGCCTGGGGGTGATGCCATTGGTCTTGTTGTTGAAACGTGATGGATAGAATTCGTTGAAATCCTTAAACAGCCTGCTTTTCAACAGCCGCGTATGCAGGGCGGCCACCCCGTTGACCGAATGGCTGCCGATGATCGCCAGGTAGGCCATTCTTACCCGTTTCGGGGTTTCCTCGGAGATGATGGACATGTCTCGTACTTTTTGGTCATTGCCGGGATATCGAGTCCGGACCTGGTCGAGAAAGCGTTGATTGATTTCATATATAATCTCCAGGTGCCTCGGCAGGACTCGCCCCAGCAGGTCCACGGTCCAGGTCTCCAGGGCTTCGGGCATAAGCGTGTGATTCGTGTAGGCAAAGGTCTTGATGCAGATATCCCAGGCCTTTGCCCAGCTCAGGCCATGTTCATCGAGCAGGAGACGCATCAGTTCCGGAATGGCGATGGCCGGATGGGTGTCGTTGAGCTGTACGGCCACCTGCTGGCTGAATTGTGATAAATCAGGATTATGTTTTCTGAGACGCCGGAAGATGTCCTGGAAGGTAGCGGCAACAAAAAAATACTGCTGTTTCAACCGGAGTTCCCGGCCGGCGCTGGCCTGGTCCGGAGGATAGAGCAGCTTGGAAATGGTCTCGGAGCGCACTTTATTATGCACGGCCCCGATATAATCCCCCCGGTCAAAAGACATGAGATCAAGCTCACGTGAGGCCTTGGCCTTCCATAACCGCATGTTGATGACATTATCGTTCATAAAGCCGGGCACCAGGACATCGCAGGCAATCGCCATGACGGATTCAGCATCGACCCATTGGGAACGGTAATGGCCCTTTTCATCAAGATAGGTGGTGACCCGGCCGTAAAATTTGACGAGATGGAGCGGCACCGGGCGCTCGAATTCCCAGACCGTGCCGAAACGCAGCCAGTTGTCCGGGCTTTCAACCTGGTAACCGTTAATGATTCTCTGATTGAACATGCCGTATTCGTAGTTAATACCGTAGCCGTAGGCAGGGATGTTCATGGTGGCGATGGAATCCATGAAACAGGCTGCCAGGCGGCCAAGTCCGCCGTTGCCCAGGGCAGCATCCTCCTCTTCATTCAGGATTTCATCCAGATCGTAGCCCATGTCGCTCAGGACGCGCTCAACTTTGTCCCGGCAACCCAGGTTGATTAAGCTGTTGCCCAGGGAGCGGCCGATCAGGAATTCCATGGACAGGTAATAGACCCGCTTCTTCCTGCCGGCATAATAGTTTTTCTGGGTGCCGATCCATTTTTCCACCAGGAAATCGCGGATGGTATAACCCAGGGCCTTGTAGATATCACCTTTGCCGGCCCGTTCAGGGTCCCGGCCCTGAAAACTCAACAAGTGATTGGATATGGTTTTTTTGATGCCCTCGCAGTCCTTGGCATTAAGCAGGACTGCCAAAGGGTCTTTCTGCGGCTTATGATTCGATTGCGTCATTTTTGCCCCCTGTTGCAGTTGGTGGAATTATGTCACCTGGATACGTTATCGGGCGCCCCACAGGGCGGCGCGGTAAAAGTTGTCACGGATTCAGGTTTTATGGAGTCGGCGCTCAATGCAGACCCTGAATTTTAATATCCTGGTAGGTAGAGGTCGCATGAGTGGTTATCACGGCAAATTTATCAAGCCATGAGAAGGGATTGTAACATTTTTTTTTATATAATCATCAAGCTATTTGGAAGATGTGCATTTTTCAGTCGTTCAACCGGAAATCCACTTGCAGAGCTTGGGGCAGGTCATCAAGCTGAGTATATGCGTTTTCCAGACACTCTGGTTTGCCGCCTTGTACCGTCCGCCCCGTCATCCCCGCGTAGGCGGGGAGCCACCGCTAACTACCTATAATTGTTTAATGTTCCGCCCGTCATTCCCGCGCGGGCGGGGATCCGGTTCGTCAAGCTGAATTTGCGGTAGAAGTACTTTCGTAATTGACCAGCCCCCGTAAAAGCGAGTACTTATTATGTAGTACATGATTCGTAGCGGTTAAGAAAGGAAGCAGGTATGGCCGGTCATCTTCCATGGTATCTGGTTAACAAAACCGACGGCAGTGAGCTGGTGCTCATGCCGGGCGGCTGGTTTCGAATGGGGGCCGTGGCAAAGGATGAAGAGGCGGAAGATTGTGAAAATCCGGGGCATCTGCATTATGTGGCTCCGTTTTACATGGGTATCACCTGCGTCACCGTTGCCCAGTTCCGGCGATTTGTCCGGGAGAGCGCCTATGGGGCGGGAAAAGGCTGGAAAAAAGGCCCGGACAGCTATCCGGTACGGGATGTGAACTGGTATGATGCCGCTGCCTACTGCCGGTGGGCGGGCCTGCGGTTGCCCACGGAAGTGGAATGGGAATACTGCGCCCGGGGGTATGCCGGCCTGATTTATCCCTGGGGGGATGACTGGGAAGAGGGACGCCGGGTCTGCCGGGGCCGGCAAAAAGGCCCCAATGGCAATGCCGCGCCGGTCTATGGCCACCCCGGGGGCGCAAGTCCGATGGGTACCTTCCAGCAGTCGGGCAATCTCTGGGAGTGGTGTGAGGATTGGTATGACGTTGATGCGTACAAACGCTATGCCGAAGGCGGGGCATCAAGAATTGAAGATTCCGGCGGCCGTGTTTTGCGGGGAGGGTCCTGGTATGACGACGACCTGGCCGGCTTTCGCGCCGGTTACCGGGACTACAACTACCCGAACCTCAGGAGCAATTTCAACGGATTTCGTCCTGCCGGGGCAGTTATTTTATTTTGAATTTTTACTTTTGAGGGCCTCGTAAAAAGTCATTTTATTCGTTATCCTCGCGTAGGCGGGGATCCATAGTTCGTTGATATTAATGGATTTCCGCCTGCGCAGGAATGACGGTGTGATGAAGATTCAGAGTTTTTACGAGTCCGGCACTTTTTGCGGTAAAAAAAATGGACAGGGTGAATGGCGGCGGCAGGATTCCGTGTTTGCAGAATCGAGTCGTCCGGGCGGTAAATGAGAATTGAATCGGCGGGAGAAGTTATGAAAAATACGCAAAGCAACACAACACCGCCATGGTACCTGGTCAATGAAACCGACGACATGGAGCTGGTGCTCATGCCGGGCGGTTGGTTTCATATGGGGGCCGTGGAAAAGGACACCGGGGCGGGATATCGTGAAAAACCAGGGCACCTGCATTATGTGGCTCCGTTTTACATGGGGATCACCTGCGTGACCGTGAAGCAGTTTGGAAAATTTGTCGAGGAGACCAAGTATAAAGGCGGCCAATATCCCGGGACCGACGATGATTGGAACGAACGTTGGGGATACTGGAAACGGGACGATCCGGATCACCCGGTGCGGTATGTGAACTGGGAAGATGCCACTGCCTACTGTGAATGGGCCGGGCTGCACCTGCCCACGGAACCGGAGTGGGAGTACTGCGCCCGGGGGTACAACGGCCTGATTTATCCCTGGGGAGACGACTGGGAAGGCGGCCGCCGGGTCTGCCTGGTCAGGCAGAAAGGTTCTGCCGGCAGCACTGTGCCGGTCTATGCTCATCCAGAAGGCACAAGCCCCCTGGGCACCTTCCAGCAGTCGGGCAATCTCTGGGAGTGGTGTGCGGACAAGTTTGACAGCGATGCATACAAACGATACGTTCAAGGTGATTTTTCACTGCCGAAAGACGGGCGGATCGCTTTGCGGGGCGGGTCTTGGAGCAGCGGTGAACCGGTCGACTTCCGTGGCGGCAACCGGCGCAACGATTACCAGGGCTACCGGGTCGGTCTCCGCGGGTTTCGGGTCGCCAGGGCCATTGTTTCAACACCAACCTGACTGACGATGCCGTGGAATTGGCCCAAAAATAGGTTGTTTTGAAAGATGATTCAAGATTGATATTCAATACAGTGACAGAACAAACAGGAGTGTGATGCATGGACAGGAAAACGGCAAAAGTCGTTAAACGGTTATCCAGCCGGTTGGCGTTTTTGCGCAAAAGAGCGGCCGGGAAACTCGTCGGCACCGATGCCGTTGAAGCGGTTGGGCCGTTGCTTCAGGTGTGGTCTGATAAAAGAGAAGAAATCAGGCAGAGCGCATATCTGGCATTGACCAGCCTGCAATCTGCGGCAGCCGACCGCTTGTGCGCCCTGTGGAGTGAGAACCGGGAGTCACGTCTGGCCGGCTTGATAACGTCTGCCGGTTATACGGCAACCGGACCGCTTGAGCTGAAATATCTTATCGGTCTGAAGCAGGGCCGCATAAAAGAGGTGCGCGGTGCGGACGGGAAGGGCGTGGAAGCGCTGCTTGGTTTATTAAGCGATAAGGACGAGGGCGTCAGTGCCCTGGCCGGGAAGGCATTGCTTTCATTGACTAATCCTGCCGGCGTTGACCGGTTGTGTGGTTTCTGGCATGAAAACCGGGCGACAAAGATAAAACAGCTTTTGCTTCAAGGCCGCTATGTGGCGCACAACCCGGCCCTGCTCCGGATCAAGACCACCCTGCTCCAGGGTCTGCCGCTCAATGGCCGGCTCGGAGGGGAAGTCGCCGGTTCCTGCCTCCTGGACCCGGAAGAAACTATTGTGCGGCGCGCAGTCGCCCATATTCTCGACACCGAAGGTGACCCCGGCGTTGACCGGATCTGGGCACTGGCAAAGGAATATCCGGAGAGCATTCTGACCATGGTCCTGCATCAACAGGGCCGCTACCCGATCGATGCCGCCGAGCGGGTCCTGTTTTACTTTTTGGCCGGAGATATGGCCGCATACCGTGACCTCGATTTTGAACAGTCCATCCTCCGCATCTGGTATGAAACCGCGGAACCGGGGTTAAAGGAAGCCATTGGCGGCAGGATTCGGCAAACCGGCGATGCCCGGCTCCTGGCCGTGTTTAAGACCGAACGGGGGAGCAAAAAGACGGCGCCGGCAGCCGGGGAAGTGGACCTGCAGATCGCCATCATGACGAAAAATAAAGACCATGACGGACTGTTTGACCTGCTGGCCTTTGCCACCTGTGAGCAGGGCCGTCAAATTATTGCCGAATTGACCTCCGCCGGCTGGCAATGCCGGGATTCCCGTAGTGTTGAGCTCCGGCAGCGACTGGAAAAGATTTTTCAAAAAGAATGGCATGAAAATTCTCCGGGGTTATGTGCAAAAGCGGTTTTTCGGGATTTCAGGCCCATGTTTTTCGGTGAGGAAACGCCGCCGGAAAACGAAAATGTTATTTTTGCCTGGACCCGGGATCGGGAACATTTCCGGCGCCGGAGCGCGGCCTTGATCATCCTGGCGGAATCCGGAGCCCCTGCCCTTGCCGATGCAGCCAACATTGCCTGCGGGGATGACTACTGGCAGGTGCGCATGGCTGCCGCCGCGGCTGAACTGCTGCACCCCGGCACCCTGGCCCCGGCCAACCGGACGCAGCTGGAGCAGGATCATGTCTGTTGGGTGCAGGCATTGCTCAAACTGCCGACCGGCGGGCGGCTATGTGACCTGGGGCCGGCCGGCGTCGATGCCCTGCAAGTGGGGACGATGTCGTCCGGCCCGGAGCAAAAACCGGCCCGGCCGGACAATTTCCTGGACCGCGTACAATCCCTGCTGTCGTTACGGGAACAGGAATACCTGCTGACTCTGGCCGAATTTCTGGGCATGGACGTCTCGGTCAGCGAAGATATGTCGGTTGAAGCCGGGGCCGCCGACGTGGAAGTGGAAATTGAGGAGGAATGATGGCGGCGGATTTCGTTTCGCCGGCCCGGTTATTTTTTGTGGCAAAACTGAAAATGGAGTAAACTGAATGTATCCGGAAACCAGGTAGTTTGTCACCCATGGGAGGATCGTATCGTGCAAATACATGAACTGGAAGTTTTTATCAGCCCGAAAGGTAAGGTTTCCTTTGCCGTGCGCGGGATGCCGGGCAGACAATGTCTGGACCTGACCAAGTCCCTGGAGCAGGACCTGGGCGGCGAGATCCTGGAGCGGGAAGAAACCTCGGAGATGGTCAGCTCGGAAGTCACCGCCACCATTGCCCGGAAACAACAGGCGCGGAATTAATGGATAATGGTGAGACCCGGCCGCAGCAGATGGCCGTTGATTTCGGTACTTCCAACACCATCGTGGCCATCTGGGACGCGGAAAAAAAGGACGTGGTCCTCCATCCGGTAAAAGACGTGACCCGGCCGTTTTCCTACCGGCACAATGGTCGGCAGCACGAGATTCCCTGTATTCCGTCCATGATTAGTTACCAGGACCGGAACATCAGTTTTATCGGCAGCCAGGTGATCGACCGGATGCTGGAAAACAGCCGGGGGACGTTTCGCTGGATGAAGGCCTATATCCAGGAAGGGCGGCGGATAAAATATGAGCTGGCCGACGGCAGCCGGGTGGATTTTTTTGACGCCGGCCGGGATTTTTTGGAAAAGGTGTTACTGTTTGCGGCGGCTTCGGGTCATGTGGACTTGGGAAGCGCCGAGATTGCCTTTACCGTGCCGGTGGAGGCGTTTGAAAACTACACCGACTGGCTGTCAGATACCTGCCGCAGCCTCGGGGTACGGCGGTACCGTTTTATCGATGAGTCCACGGCCTGCATTTTCGGCTACGATACCCACCTGCAGCCCGGGGACATGTTCATGATCTTTGATTTCGGGGGCGGCACCCTGGATATCTCCATTGTCAGGATCGAGGAACAGGTGGACCAGGGCCGGGGCTGCCGGGTCCTGGGCAAGGCCGGCTGCCGCGTCGGCGGCCGCAGTATCGATGGCTGGCTATATGCCGATCTTTTGCAGAGGGCCGGAATCCAGGCGGTGGACGCGCGGCCGGCAAGCGCCCTGTTCCTCCAGCAGGTGGAGATTATCAAGGAGCGGCTGTCGGACCATGTGAGCCGGGAATATAATATTGTTCACCGGCAGAGCGGTTTGCAGCTTTCCGGGGTGTATCTCCGCAGCGAGCTGGAAGATCTACTGGAAGAAAAAGGGCTTTACCGTGACGTGCTGGAAACCATGGAGCGGGCGGAAAAAAAGGCATACGAACGGGGTGTGGACCGCGAGCACATAAAAGATGTCCTGCTGGTGGGCGGTACCAGCCAGATCCCCAGCGTGCGGCGTATGGTGAGCGCCGTCTACAGAAACGTCAGGTCCTACCGCCCGTTTGACGCAGTGGCCAGAGGCGCTTGCCGCTACCTGACCAGCGATATCGAGACCCTCTACGATCATATCCAGCACGATTACTCCATCAAAAGCTACGACACCAAGAGCAAAACCCACCGGTTTATTTCCCTGGTGCCGCGTGGAACAAGGTATCCCACCGCCCCGGATTTCAAGAAACTTAGCCTCAGGCCCACCAGGGAGGGCCAGCGGTTTTTCGGTGTCGACATCTACGAGGTGGCGGAAAAAGGGACATCTGGCAGCGGCAGGGGGGAAATCATTTTTGATTTAAACGGCAGCGTGGTGTTTGACAGCGGCGCGGCCAACGCCTTGACCGGTACTGAATTCTGGATGAACGAAAACAACCCCACGTTCATTGAAGCGGAGCCGGTGGCAAAACGAGGAGACAAGCGTTTTTCCGTCAGCTTCCGGGTCGGCGCTAACAAAAATCTCCGGGTTACGGTGCGGGATCTGCTGACCCAGCGGCTGGTTTTTGACGATTACCCGGTGGTCAAACTCCGGTAGAGGGCCGAATATGTCGTGTATAGTTACTGTAAGAGGATCAACATGTCGCATTTTACGACGATGAAGACACAATTGGTGAACAGGAAATATCTGGTGGCGGCGTTAAAGGACCTCGGGTTTCAGCCGCAGGTGGGCCAGGTCCTGGTTCGGGGCTACGAGGGGCAGAAAACCGAAGTGGAAGTCAAGGTCCCGACCGGGAATCCGGAATATGACCTGGGGTTCCGCAAAGCCGGAAAAACCTATGAACTGGTGGCCGACTGGTACGGGATTGTCGATATCCGGGCCAAAACGTTCATGGCGCAGCTCCTGCAACGCTACGCGTACCATGCCGTCAGCGCCCAGGTGCAGGCCCAGGGATTTGAAATCGTGCAGGATGAATCGCTCAAGGACCAGACTATTCATCTTACACTCAGGCGTTGTATATGAAAGGGGGTGCCATGACTATACAAGGCTCATCGTTCCAGGATGAACTTAACCTCTACTTCAAGGCCCGTTTTTCGCTGATCAACGTGGTGACCGTGGAAGAAGAGCGCGTGCTTAAAGAGATCGCCGATGCGTGTTCCAGCAGCGGCCGGCCGGTTTATTCATGGGACATTGCCGACAGTTTCATACCTCTGACCGAGGCTACCGGCCAAGTGGGCCGGCCAGCCAGGGACCCGGTCACGGCCCTGGAGATCATAGTTAAAATCGAGCAGGATGCGGTCTTTGTTCTTAAAGATTTTCACCGCATGTGGGAGCGAAACCCCCAGGTTGTCCGCAAGCTCAAGAATGTCGTCCAGATGCTCAAGCAGACCAGGAAGAATATCATTGTGACCTCCTGCCGGAACTACATCCCGGAAGAATTGGCCGACCAGGTCTATGTGATCGATTTCGAGCCGCCGGACTTCGAGGGGATGAAGCAGATTTTAGATACCTTTACCAGAGTTCCCAATGTCAGAATTGATCTTACCGGGCTGGGCAGGGAAAAGCTGGCCCGCAGCGCCCTGGGGTTGACGGCAAACCAGGCCCAGCGGGTTTTCTCCAAGGCAATCGTCACGAAAGGCAGCCTGGATGAACAGGACATTGACCTGGTGACCAAGGAAAAAAAGAGCATTATCCGGGAAAGCGGCGCGCTTGAATTTTTCGCGGCAACCGAGACCATCGAACAGGTGGGGGGGCTTGACGTGCTGAAGCAATGGCTCCGGTCACGTGAAAATTGTTTTTCCCGGCAGGCCGCCGATTATGGCCTGTCACCGCCCAAAGGGCTCTTGCTGGTGGGGATCCCTGGTACGGGTAAAAGTTTGACCGCTAAGGTGGTTTCCGGCCTGTGGCGTCAGCCCCTTATTCGCCTGGACATGGGGGCCGTGTTCGGCAGTCTGGTGGGGCAGAGCGAGGAGAATATCCGCCGGGCGCTGCACCTGGCCGAGACGGTCAGCCCCTGTGTGTTGTGGATCGACGAGGTGGAAAAAGGCATAGCCGACACCGGCGGTGATTCCGGAACCGGTTCCCGGGTGTTCGGCACCTTGCTGTCATGGATGGAGGACAAGCAAAAACCGGTTTTCGTGGTCTGTACTGCCAATGATATTTCACGGATTCCCCCGGAGTTCTCCCGGGCCGGCCGCTTTGATGCCATTTTCTTCCTTGACCTCCCCACCCGGAGAGAGCGCAGGGAAATTTTCGGGGTCCACTTGATGAAACGGCGGCCGGTGATCGATCAGTTCGACCTGGATGCCCTGGCAGAGGCCAGCTCCGGGTATGTGGGCTCTGAGATCGAGCAGACCATTGTGACGGCGATGGTGCGGGCCTTTAACGATGGTGCCCGGGAATTCAACACCGCGGATATCCTGCGGGTAATCACTCCGCCGGTCGAGATTGTGCCCTTGAGCAGCAGCCAGAAGGATAATATTGAGCGTCTGCGCCAATGGTTGATTGAGGGCCGGGCGCGGTCGGCCTCGTTTCCCGAAGTCAATTCCGCCCTGAAAGAGCAGGTCCGGGTACCCGGTTTTGCGGCGGCCCCGGACCTTGAACTGGACGACTGATGTCTGTTGTGTCAACGGCAAGAAAAACCGAGCCGGTCTTGCGCATTCATGGTTTCCTGGATGAAAGTTACGCCAACGGCCCGGGGAAACGGGCCGTACTCTGGGTACAGGGTTGTCCGCTGGACTGCCCCCGGTGCTGGAATCCCGCCCTGCAGGACCCCGGCGGCGGCCGGGCGGTCGGGATTGAATCATTAATCAGCCGGCTGACGGCGCTGCCGGATATCGAGGGACTGACAGTCAGCGGTGGCGAGCCTACCGAACAGGCGGCGGCGCTGGCCATGCTTCTGGAGACGGTGCGGCAGCAGACGGATCTTTCCGTGCTGCTCTTCTCCGGCCGGATCATGGCCCGGATCAGATCAATGACCGGCGGCTTACGCCTCCTCGCCGCAACCGATGTCCTCGTTGACGGCCCGTATGATTACCGGCTGGCCAACGCACATGGCGACTGGCCCGCTTCGGCCAACCAGAATATCCTGTTCCTGACGGACAGGTATACCATCTTTGATTTTGCAGATCTTCCCGGCCTGGAGATATTTATCAGGCCGGACGGCACCATCGTGACAACCGGGGTTCTTGGTGTCGAGTCAATCGCTCGCTTGTGACTGTTTCGCCGCACTCTGAACGAAAACCGGATAATTTTTTCCGTTTCAGGGCGGCCGGGGGTTCTGCCGGCCGGGCATCCGGTTTTCCGGAGTTGACTTTCCCTGCCGGTGCCCTTAGAGTTTTTCGAAAATGGCAACTTCGTAATAAGCCTAAGGCGGACATAATGCCCGCAACCCAAGTTGTGCGAACCGTATTCACGTATGGTGCATTCCATGCACCACAAACTGGTGCGTAAACGCACCCTACACCTGCCTGATTTTTTTGTTTTTTATGAGAGACTTTCAGGAGTAAGGTACTAAGCGGGTGATGCCCGCACCCCATTGCAGGTTGGTGTTGAGCGATTATGCCCTTAATGTTGGGTTTCGCTGTTTTCGTTGTAGATATCATAACATTCAGCTTATCCCATAATTAAGCGAAACCAAACAATGGCGAGGAAAAACGCTCAACGCCAACCTACACCTTGAAATCATTTAAAAAATGCAGCAAAAAATCTCGGAGTCTACGCTTACCTGTTTTTTATGACAGGAATCCAGGAGTAAGGCACTGATATGGTTAACACACGTAACGTCCTGATATCAGGATACTCCGAAAATCGTGTTAACCGTAAGATTTTGTGGTTGACAGACTCTCAAATTCTTACGTGTGTTAACCATACAATCTAAATCAATACGACAACGTCATTCCCGCGCAGGCGGGAATCCATTAATATCAACGAATTATGGATCTCCGCCTGCGCGAGGATGACGAATAAAATGACTTTTTACGAGTCCATCAAAAATAAGTTTCTCTTAATCGGTGCCGGGATCAGGGCCGGCAGCCTGAAGCCGGGCGGCGGCAATATGAAGTTATTCGTGAGCCGCCCCTTGAGGCTGCTGCTTATCTGGTGTCCGTCCCGAAAAGCGATGAGCTCGGCAGGTCAGCCCTCATCGTATCTTAATTCATTTGAAGAGGTATGTTATGAAAATCGTGGATAAATTGTATGTGGCTATGGATTACAAGCTTTCCCTCGCTTCGGGCGAGGAGGTTGACAGCTCCCCCCCGGATGAGTCGCTGAGCTTTATTACTGGCGCCGGCCAGATCATTCCCGGCCTGGAACAGGCCCTGTTGGGCATGTCGGCGGGTGACAGCTCCCGGATCACAGTGGAGCCTGAAGATGCTTACGGCCCGGTCAGTAAGGATATGTTTCATGAGATACCGAGGGGTCAGTTTCCCGATGATGTCAAAGTTGAACCCGGCATGACCTTTCACGCCCAGGGGCCTCATGGCCAGATTGTGATGAGTGTGACGGAGTTGAAGGATAACGATGTGGTTGTCGTTGACCTGAATCATCCCCTGGCCGGCCAGCAGCTTTTTTTTGATGTCAATATCGTGGAAGTCCGGGAAGCGAGCGCCAAGGAGTTGTCGCAAGCTCAGAGGGTGCAGCAGGAGGAGTCCGGAGGTTGCGCTTGCGGTTCGACGGACCAGAGTGGCTGCGGCCCGGGATGCAGTTGCGGCTGAGCCGGATTAGAGCAGGGGCGCCAGGATACGGGCAAATCCCTCGGCAAGCCGTTGGCTCCGGGTCAGGTTTGCCCGGTCGGCGGCCGTGACTTCGTTCGCCTCCCTGTACAGCGAGAGAAAATCCCGTTCCAGTTCAGAGGCGATATCTCTGCCGAAGAAGAAGAGGTTTGCTTCGAAATTAAGCCGGAAACTGCGCTGATCCATATTGGCGGAACCTGTGGTGGCGAAAATTTTATCAATCACGGCTGTCTTTGCATGGGGAATGGTTTTGGCCATTTCGAAAATGCGCACTCCGGCGGCCAGGAGTTCTTTATAAAACGAACGACCGGCCAGCAGCACCAACTGATGGTCGGAGTAGCCCGGTAACAGCAATCTGACATCAATGCCCCGCAGCGCTGCCGTCTGCAGGGCCATGGCAATGGCTGCGTCCGGCACGAAATAAGGGGTCTCGATCCATATCCGCTCCCGGGCCAGGTTGATTGCCGCAAACAGCAAGGTGTGGATGGCGAGCCATCGTTCATCGGCCGGGCCGCTGGCAAGAAACTGGGCACAGATATCGCCGGCCGGGGAGATTGCCGGAAAATACCGGGCGCTGGACAGTTCCCTAGCCGTGGCATGATACCAGTCCTGGCAGAAAACCTCCTGGAGTTCATGCACCACGGGGCCATGAATATGGACGTGCAGGTCCTGCCATGATTCCGCCAGGCCTGCATAGAGGTCACCGACATTCATGCTGCCGGTAAAACCGCTGGTGCCGTCAATCACCACCAACTTGCGATGGTTCCGGTTATTGAGCGCCAACTGGCGATTCAGGGGGTTGACAGGTAAAAAACGGGCGACCTCGCCTCCCGCTGCCACAAGTGAGGCGAAGAATTTGTTTTTGGTCTTGCGCGAACCAACGTCGTCCAGCAGCAGCCGCACTTCCACCTGGCGGCCGGCCGCTCGGGTCAAGGCATCGCGCAGGCGGGCGCCGGTATGGTCCGGCTGCCAGAGGTAATAAACCAGGTGAATATGGTGGCCGGCCGTGTCTATGGCATGTTCAATGGCGTCAAACGCCTTGCTGCCGTCACGGTAGAGAGTTGCCTTGCAGCCCGGCTGGGGGCCGGCTCCACCCAGCTTGCCCGCCAGGGTGAAGAGCGAGGTGGCCACGATTTCATCCGCGGCAGACCACTGTTGCCGCGCCCGGAATCGTGCCAGTGACATCTGGAGGCGCTGTTCGGCCCGCCGCCGTTTACGCCGCCGCAGCCGTATTCGTGTTGTGCCGAAAATCCAGAAGCTCAGCAGTCCGAGGTAAGGCACGAAGACAATGGCCAGAATCCACGCCAGCGTTGCTCCCGATTCACGCCGTTGCAGAATAACCTTCGGCACCAGGACCGAAACAATCGCCAGGTCCAGTAAAATAATGATGGCGCTCAGCCAGCTTGTTCCCGGGACGTTCATTCTACCGGGACCGGCGGTGCCGAGCAGGCATCGGGGCAATGCCGGCGCCGATGCAAAACGATGCAGGCAGAGAATGTCTGGTGGCAGGTAAACGGGGTATCATGTTGTTTGCCATATGTGGGCTATCTTCATCTTTTTCGATTTCACCGAATAGCTGTAACATATTTTTCTCATTGTCCCAGGTCTTTTGTCTTCAATATGAAACCGGTCATTGTTCACCAGGAGCGAAGACCGGTTTCGATGACCACTGTACCATGTGATGAATAATCAAAATAAAAACGAGATCATCCGCAAGAAAATATTGCTGGTCATGCTGGTGGGTACCATCAGCCTCCTGCATTACGGTATTGACCGGAGTCATCTTCATTATCACCCATTTTACAGCGAATTCTATTATCTGCCCATTGTGCTGGCCGGGTTATGGTTTGGTCTGCGTGGCGCCCTGACCGTCTCTGCCGCTATTACCGTATGCTACCTGCCCTATGTTTTTCTGCACTGGCATGGGGGATCCTCATATGACGTTGACAAGTTGGTGTCGGTCGGGCTGTATAACGGACTGGCAGTACTTGTCGGCATCCTGAGAAACCGGGAAATGGCGGCTTCCGAACGACTGCTGCAGGTCAGGCACCTGGCATCGGTAGGCCGGTCTCTTGCCGCCGTGGCCCATGACATGAAAACCCCTCTTATTGTGATCGGCGGGCTCACTCGGCGGGTATGGGAAAAAATGGCCGCCGATGACCCGGCCCGGGACAAACTTGCCCTGGTCATCAGGGAAGCCACTATGATGGAGGAGATGACCAAGGATATGCTCGATTTTTCCCGCCCTTTGAATCTGCGCCGAACCTATGGGGACATCAATAAAACGGTGCAGGACAGCCTGGCCTTGGTCGCAGAGGCGGCGAGGAATAAACACGTCAGGATTGTCCCCGAACTCTATGGGGGGTTGCCGGATATTTCATTTGATGCGATGCGCATAGTGCAGGTGATCGTCAACCTTATCTTGAACGCCGTTCAGGCCTCTCCTGAGGGGGGGGCCGTGACGGTCCGCACCGACAGGGCAGGAGAAGACGTTGTTGTTGCGGTGATTGACCGTGGTTGCGGTATCCGGGAGGATCAACGGGGGAGGATTTTTGATCCTTTTTTTACCACGAAAAAAGAAGGGACCGGCCTGGGGTTGCCCATTGTGAAAAAAATTGTCGATGAGCACGGTTGGACCCTGGAGGTCCTGAATGATCGCAACAAGGGAGTTATTTCCAGGATCAGCCTGACGATGAACGACTCCGGGCGGCCGAGAAAAGGCCCCCCGGAGTCCGGCTGTCGGGACGCCATGCAGAAGTAGGGAAGACGCACTCCTGACGTTTGACAACGACATGGCTGACGGCCTTTTTTCCAGGTCGCCTGTTTATTTCCTCCCTGGCCGGCTGGCCTGCTCCCTGTTCGGCAGCTTGATTTGGGCGATGTCCGTTTGTTCATTTATTGCCCGGATGGTCCGGGCAAAGTCGGCGGTATCGCCCAGCATGATGCAGCCGATAAGGTGATTGGCATCAATGACAAATTTCCGGTATACGGTATCCGTCTCCTCTGTCCGTGATTTAAATCGGTTTTCGGCATCTATTTCTCCTGCCGAGGCAAGGTCTATGCCGGCAACTTTCAGTTTGTTTGCCGGAATGGAGCCTTCGTATATCACGCCGCCGCCCGCCATATTCGTGCCGGCCGCTCTGCCTTGCTCCATCGCCGCCGGCCAGATACCGTAAAGATGATCTCCGAACTGGGCTGCATCGCCGGCCGCGAAAATTTCCGGGCGGTTCGTCCTGAAGGCGGAATCCACAACTATCCCCTTGTCGGTGGCCAGGCCGAGACGTTGTGCCGGTTCGAGGTTCGGCCGGACTCCGGCGGAGACGATGACCATATTCGCCGGCAGGATTTCGCCCCTTTGCAGGTGAACACTCTCAACGGCCCGGTTCCCCGCTATTTCCCGGACACTTGTTCCGAGACGAAAGGAAAAATCCCGGTCTTCCATGATCTGCATGAGTCTGGCCGCGCCCTTCGTATCCAACTGCCTCGGCAGGAGGCGGGGGAAAAATTCCACCACTGTCACTTTTTTCCCCTTCCCGAGAAGGGCATTGCCGGTCTCAAGCCCCAGTAAGCCGCCGCCGACAAGCACGATTCTCTCTCTCGTCTCGGCAAAGGAAATGATCTTTCGTGCGTCAGAGATAGTTCTCAGGGTAAAGACACCCTGCTTGTCCACGCCCTGAATGGGCGGCAGGTACGAGTGGCTGCCGGTGGCGAGCAACAGGCGGTCATAGGCAAACTGTTGCTCGTTTTCAGTGCTTACAATCTGTTTCTCCGGGTCCGCATCAATGACCCTGGTGCCGGTGATCAGCTTGATCCTTTTTTCCGCGTACCAGTCGGCTTTCCTGGCAACGAGATCATGTTCCTTCAGGGCGCCGCCGATATACTCGTTGAGCCGTATCCGGTAATAAAAAGGCAATTTCTCGTCGGTGAGAATAATTATTTGGCCCGTGTCATCCTGTTTCCGGATATATTCTGCGGCAGTGGTGCCTGCGACCCCGTTGCCGATGATCAGGTATTTTTTGATGGTTCCCGCCCCGCAAGGTTTTTTGTTTTTTATTTTTTATTTACGCAGAGTGGTTGAAATCTTTGCGTATCTTTTCGATTCGTTCGTAGATGTCCCTGGAGTCCCCATATTCGACGAATTTATTGTAACGACTGTGAATACTGCTGATTTTATGGGCATGTTTAATGGGACACCAATATTGTTCAGTCAGGGCTGCTATTTCCTGAACGTATGCAATCAGGCCGTTGAAGTAGCCGCAGTAGACGCAGTTGATTTTCTCTATCGGATTGAGATAGCTGAGAGCATAGCGATCGATCACGATATATTCGTTGCGCTTTACTTTGGGAATGCCGTAGACGGGAAAACAGACAGCCTGGTACAGCGAGGCGGCAATATCCAGCAGCATGGCCGGGAAAAGGCAGGACCAGATTACCGGCGCGGTGATGACATTGAGGAGATTGGCGTTGAAGAGGTAGGTGTGGATCTTGGTGCTGATGGTTTTATGGTATTTCTTGATCTCATCATTAAAATATATTTTTTTGCCTTCTATTTTATAGAAGAACTCTTCTTCCTTCCTCTGGACCTCGATGGTCAATTCTTTTTGCAGCCTTTTTATCTGTTCAATGATGTCCTGTATTCTATTCATACCTGAATCCGTGATGGCTTGAGGTGATATTCCATATAACATGCGGATTTTATTGCATTTTTGCCGAATAAAAGCATTCTCCGATTTTCACCGCGCTGCCCTGCGGGGCGCCCGAGAACGGCGCACCTGCTACGTTGACAACTCCTTGATATCTCACCATGATAATCAACATAGTTGCCGCCTTGCATCTGCACCGTTCTTGAACGCTCACGGATTCAGGTCATACATATCCTGCTCAGTATATTGATCGTCGAACATGCTGCTCTGCCCGGATCTCAAGTGAGTCGGATTTCTGGCTTATGGACGGGCCTTGTTTTTTACCTGACTGCCGATGGATGTATACTATGGGTTTGCTCCGTTGATGTCAATGTCGGAGACGGTTTTAAAAACAGGCCTCATTCCCTGCAGGTTGTTTTCTCTGATAAGACAACTTCGTAAAAAGCCTGAATTTATACAGCAACGTCATTCCCGCGCAGGCGGGAATCCATTAATATCAACAAATTATGGATCCCGCCTGCGCGAGGATGACGAATAGAATGACTTTTTACGAGACCATCTGATAAGAGCATGTAAAGAAATACATAAATCCGTGACGGCTTGAGGTGATGTTCCAGGCAATATGTGGAATTTATTATATTATATGCCGAATAAACGTATTTTCTGTTTTCACCGCGCCGTCCTGCGGGGCGCCCGAGAACGGCGCACCTGCTGCGTTGGCAACTCGTTGATATCACATCAGGATAATCAACATCGTTGCCGCCTTGCATCTGCACCGTTCTCGAACGTTCACGGATTCAGGAAACAATCAAATCCAGCGTTCCGGGCAGGCAGTGATGGCCGGGACGCTGGGCGGTGCCGGGGTTCTAGCGGCCCCCGCGTTTCTGACCGCCACCCCGGCCGGTCTGCAAATTGACGCCCGGTGGGGTCGCACCCCGGCCGTGCCGCAACCCGGAACGGCCGGGATTATTTTTGCCTGTTTTGCCGGACCGGGTTGAACTCTTCGCCTGGTCGCCCTGCGGATTCGTGTGAACAGGTTTTGTTTGACTCTGCCGGGCCGGTTTGCGGCGCGGCTGGGGTTGCCGGGGCGGCCGGGCGAACTCGGTGTTCTTGCGGGGCGGGGCGGGGCTGTAGTCAAAGCCGTCCACGGTACGTCGTTCCAACGGGCTGCCCAGTACCCGCTCAATGGCGCGGATCATGATCCGGTCTTCTCCCGAGACAAGGGTATAGGCAGCACCGCTTTTGGCGGCGCGTCCGGTGCGGCCGATCCGGTGGATGTAGGCGTTGGTGGTGTCGGGGATGTCGTAGTTGATCACGTGGGAGATCAGGCTCACATCAATGCCCCTGGCCGCGATATCGGTTGCCACCAGGATCTGGAAGCTGCCGTCGCGAAAGCCGTTTAATGCCGCCTGCCGCTTGTTCTGGGACAGGTTGCCCTGGAGAGAGGCCGCCCGGTAGCCGGACTTGGCCAGCTTCTCGCCCAGCCGCTTGGCCCGGTACTTGGTGCGGGTGAACACCAGCACTGATTCGGTTTTGGTGAGTTGCAACAGTTCCAGGAGCATGGCGGTCTTAAGGTGCGGTTCCACCGGGTACAGGGAGTGGCTCACGGTCCGGGCCGGGGCCGCCGTGTCCACCTGGATCGTTGCCGGGTCTTGCAGCACCTCCTGGGCCAACCCCTTGATGCTGTCGGGCATGGTGGCAGAGAAAAGAAGCGTCTGCCGTTTTTTTGGGACATACTTGATGATCCTGCGGATATCCGGGAGAAAACCCATGTCGAACATATGGTCAGCTTCGTCCAGGACCAGGGTCTCGAGATGGGAGAGGTCGAGGTTGCCCTGGTTCAGGTGATCGAGGAGCCGGCCCGGGCAGGCAACCACGATATCCACCCCCTGCCTTAGTTTTGCCACCTGGGGCTTAGCGTTCACCCCACCGTAAATAGAGAGGCTGTGGATGCCGGTTTCCTTGCCCAGTTCGATGATCGACTCGTTGATCTGTTCGGCCAGTTCGCGGGTGGGGGCGATGATCAGGCTGCGGACATGGCTGTGCTTGCCGGCAAGCAGCCGGTGCAGCATGGGCAGGACAAAGGCGGCGGTTTTGCCGGTACCGGTCTGGGCCAGCCCTATGACGTCGCCGCCCTGCATGACCCGGGGAATTGCCTGGAGCTGGATCGGGGTAGGGGTGAGATAGCCGGCAGCCGTTACTCCGGCACGGACCTGGGGGTGAAATTTAAAGTCATTGAAATTCATAATATCAGTAATCCTTAAGTAATCCTTATGATGGTCTCGTAGAAAGGTCAAATCAACAAAATCGCATATAATAATTTCAATAAGTTACGATATGCAAAACGGCTAATTTAGCCTAACCTTTTGTGATTCATTCTCCAACTCCTCTGTAACGAAGGTTTTTCGTTGGCCCAAAAAACTAGAATAACGGAATATCAGTAAAATATACTTTTCTGGCAATTCTGTAGGGCCAGAAGGTTTAACAATGGGCGAATTCCCCTTGGCAGTTTCATGTAAAATTCTACCATTAATTAAATCCTCGCACTAATTACCCAACCCCACGAAGTTTTGTAAGTAAAGTAACAAATGTAGTGTCATGTCGCACACTTCAAAACGGCTAATAGGTTAATTTAACGAGAAAATATATATTGCGCTCGCAAAGTTGGGTTAGGACTTTTTACGACTCCATCAAGAGTGATATTAAAGTAAAAAGCCGTCACGGATTCAGGTTTGTAATTGCCGCACCTCGGCCGGTAACTGTTCGGATGTGCTCAAGCTTCGGGCGGTCAGGCCGCCTGCGGCTGCCGGCATCGCCAGAACCAGAGCAGCAGGCCGCCGACAATCATGAACATGCTGAGTATCTGCCCCATGGTCAGGCCCAGGAATATTTCGCCGAGTTGCGGGTCAGGCTGCCGGAAAAATTCTACCGCGAAACGTAATATTCCGTAAAGGAGAATAAACAGGGCCAGCATGGAGCCATGCGGCCAGAGTCTTGAGGGGTTTGTCTGCCAGGGCTTGTGCTTCAGGCTCCAGAGGACTATGAAGAGAAGGACGCCTTCCAGCATGGCTTCATAGAGCTGGGAGGGATGGCGGGGCAGGGGGCCTCCTGCGGGGAAGACCATGCCCCATGGGACGCTGGTGACCCGGCCGAAGAGTTCGCCATTAATGAAATTGCCGATTCGTCCCAGCCCGAGGCCGATGGGAACGGTGACCACGTACAGGTCGGCTGTCTTCCAGAAATCGAGGTGGCGGCGGCGGCAGAAGATAAGGCCGCCGATCAGGACGCCGAGGCAGCCGCCGTGAAAGGACATCCCGCCATCCCAGGTGGCGAAGATGTCAAGGGGATGATGTAGGTAAAAGGGGAGATTGTAAAACAGGACATAGCCCAGACGGCCCCCCAGGATAACCCCGAGAATCAGGACCAGGTTCAGGTCGTCCACCTCCTCCGCCAGTGCCTGCCAGCGAAATTTTTTGGTTTGCTTGAGGACCAGCAGGTAGGTGGCGATAAAGCCCAGGACGTACATGAGGCCGTACCATCGGAGCTTGAGCGGGCCCAGGGAAAAAATTACCGGGTTGATGTGCGGGTAGGTAAGCATGTTTGTTCTCTCAGAGAAGGCCTTTTTTTTTCAGGTGTACCTGCAGGACTGAGACGGCGGCCGGGGTGATGCCGGAGATACGTGATGCCTGGCCAAGCGACCGGGGCTGGATGGCGTTCAGTTTTTCCACCGCCTCGTGGGACAGGCCCGGCAGCCCCGTATATTTCATGTCCGCGGGCAGGACCGTACGTTCCAGTTTCTTAAACCGGATGACCTGTTCGTCCTGCCGCCTGATATAGCCAGCATACTTTACCTGGAGTTCAATTTCATCAATACAGGACAGGTCCTCCTGATCAATGGCCGGGCTCTGCCCGGCCCGGCCGGCAAGAGTCAACAGGGCGGCGAGACTGATTTCGGGCCGCCGCAGCAGGTCGGCCAGGGATATGGTCTGCTTGATGGCCGCGCTGCCCATGGCGCGCAGGGCATCGTTGACCGGGAGGGTGGGGCGGAGCCGCGCCGAGTTGAGCAGGGCCAGCGTCTGCTCGATGGTCTTTTTTTTGTGTTGAAAAGCCGTCCAGGTCGTCCGGTCCACCAGGCCGGTCCGCCAGCCGATTTCCCGCAGTCGCAGGTCCGCGTTGTCCTCGCGCAGGAGCAGGCGGTATTCGGCCCTGGAGGTGAAGAGGCGGTAGGGTTCCCTGGTTCCCCGGGTGACCAGGTCGTCGATCAGGACGCCGGTATAGGCCCGGGAGCGGTCAAGGACCAGGGGGCTGTCTCCCCGGACCATCAGGACGGCATTGATGGCGGCCATGAGCCCTTGGGCGGCCGCCTCCTCGTAACCGGACGTGCCGTTTATCTGGCCGGCCAGGAAGAGGCCGGCCACTCTTTTCGTCTCCATGGTCGGCTTGAGTTCCAGCGGATCAACGTAATCGTATTCGATGGCATAGCCGGGCCGGATGATACGGGCCTTTTCCAGGCCGGGTATAGTGTGCATCAGGTCGATCTGGGTCTTGAGCGGCAGGCTGGTGGGGATACCGTTAGGGTATATTTCCACGGTGTCCAGGCCTTCTGGTTCGAGAAAGACCTGGTGGCGGCCCTTGTCCGGGAAGCGCATCACCTTGTCCTCGATGGAAGGACAGTAGCGGGCCCCGATCCCCTTGATGATTCCGGCATACATGGGGGACTGGTCAATGGCACTGCGGATGACCTCGTGGGTCTGTTCGTTGGTATGGGTGATATAACAGGGACGCTGGGGCAGCGGCGGTGCACCGTGGCTGGAAAACGAAAACAGGTTGGGGGGATCGTCACTGTACTGGGCCTGCAGGCCGGTATAATCGATGGAAGTGCCGTCAAGCCGGGGCACGGTGCCGGTTTTCATCCGGCCGACATTGAAACCGGTTTCCTGGAACCAGTGGGCCAGCCGGGTGGAGGAGGTGTCGCCCATGCGGCCGGCTGGAAAATTTTTCAGGCCGATATGGATCAGGCCGTTTAAAAAGGTGCCGGTTGCCACGACCACCGCGCGGACGGAAATGGTCTCGTCCAGGGAGGTACGAATCCCGGTTACCCGGGCGTCACGGACCAGTATTTCATCGACCACGGCCTGCCTGATTTCCAGGTTGGCCTGGTTTTCCAGCACGGTTTTCATCCGCAGCCGGTACAGGAGGCGGTCTGCCTGGGCCCGGGAGGAGCGTACGGCCGGACCTTTTCTCGTGTTGAGCCGGCGGAACTGAATCCCCGTGGCATCGATGTTTTTTGCCATCTCGCCGCCCAGGGCGTCTATTTCCTTGACCAGGTGGCCTTTGGCCAGGCCGCCGATGGCCGGATTGCAGGACATGGCGCCGATGGTGTCAACGTTTATGACGCAGACCAAGGTCCGGCAGCCTAGGCGGGCCGCAGCCAAGGCTGCTTCGCAGCCGGCGTGGCCGGCGCCGATGACAACGATATCAAAGTCGGGCATAAGGGGGTGTTTCCTGGTATGGACGTTGAGATTGCGCTTTTGGGTTGTTGATTTGTTTGGCACTGCTGTCGATTATATAGTGATCAGGGTTGATTCCGCCATTCAATTCGATCAGCCGGGCGAAATGAATTGACATGATATTGCTCCTGTGATTAAAGTACAAAATTTTCATAATGTAAATGGTAAGCTCTGCGCATGCGCCATTTATCCCGCCTATATCCGGGACCCGCATGATTGTTTTCAAGGAATGCCGGGGTCGTCGCGAACGGGTTTGAATCATCGGACAGGGATCAGCATGGTGGCCGGCGTTATCGTTGCCGAAGGGTTTGGGCAAGAAACATGAAGTTATTTCTGCACAGACCCCAACAACAGAAAAAGGAAGTAAATCATGAGCAAGAGAACATTTCAACCCAGTAATATTAAGCGTCAGCGGACCCATGGTTTCCGGCTGCGGATGAGTACCCGGGCCGGACAGGCTGTGATACGAAGCAGAAGGGCCAAGGGGCGTAAGCGGCTGTCAGCGTGAGTCTGTGAAACGGTTCGGGCTCCCCAAGGCATGTCTTCTCAGGAAACCGCGGGAGTTTGAACGGGTGTACCGGCAGGGGCGGCGGCTCAGGGGCAGTGGCTTTGCCCTGATTTTTATGGCCAACGGCCTGCTGTATAACCGCCTGGGGGTTAGTATGCACGGAAAGTTTCGCGGCAGCGTGCGGCGTAACAGGACGAAACGGATAATCAAGGAGGTGTTCCGCCTTCACCGGGACCTGTTTCCGCTGTCATGCGATATCGTCCTTACGGTCAGACCTGGTTTTCGGCTTCATTCGTCGGCATCGGTTCAGGAGGCTGTTGCTCGCTTGGGCCGGTCTCAGTGGAAGGCCGGCCGGATATGAGCTGCCGTTGCCGAAAAGAAGGGGAATCTCTGGACGAGCGGCAACCGGGCGCTGGTCGCCGGGCCGTGAAATCTGCTCCTGTGGCCCTCTGTTTTGTGATACTGCTCAGGGGGTATCAATATCTTATCTCACCGCTTTTTCCCCCAAGCTGCAGGTATACACCCACCTGTTCCCAGTATGCCGTGGAAGCCATACAGCGCTATGGAGCCATTCGCGGCCTGTATCTCGCAGTGCGGCGCATCCTTCGCTGTCATCCCTTCGGCGGGAGCGGGTATGATCCTGTAAAGTAAATTAAATAGAAAAAGTAAGAAACGGCCGCCGCCCGCGCGCCGTAGAGCTGCCCCCGGCCGTGTTTATCGGTTTTCGGCGGCAGCTGTGAATAAATAATATATGAGGCCGGCTCTCGTGGGCCGGTGGTTAACATAGGGGAAAATTTATGGACTTGCAACGGGCCCTTATGGCCATTATTCTTTCCTTCCTGATCCTGATCGGCTATCAGTATTTTTTGGCGCCGTCACTCGTCAGGCCGCCGGCCGGTGTGCAGCAGAAAATCGGTGCCAAGACGGAATTGAAGGCATCCATGGAGCAGGCCGCGAAGCCGGTAGCGCCAGCCGCCGTGCAAAGCGTGAAGGTGAACCCGGCCGC
>VAPK010989054.1_pt1 | contig 24910 bp, 20 predicted proteins | sample 3395031 | NCBI WGS metagenome assembly VAPK01 (sample SAMN08290443, study PRJNA428436) | hydrothermal vent metagenome | isolation source: Deep-sea hydrothermal vent chimney 1 | place: Pacific Ocean: Juan De Fuca Ridge
ATGTGGTGAATGTCGATTATGCAGGAGCAATAATCTGACTAAATCCCCTGTGAAACCAATATCTTGAGCTCTGTTATCCGCATTGAAGTCACGGATTCAGGATAAAATAAATAATACCTGTAGAGCGGACTTTACGTACATGCTTAACTCAAAAAGTGCTCTGGCTGCCTATTGTCTATGCCAAAGAACCCGATTGGGTGCACCAAAATCGATTACAGCGTAAGTGCTCAATACCCAACGTAATCCCCAGCCTTCTGAAACAATGCCACACTGCACCTAACGAACAGTAGCAGGCAATATAAAATGGCATTAACCACTATAAATAAAATAAATTACATTTTCTGGTTTGATCATATAGCATAATGGCTGTTATCAGGATTATCTCAACCCTCTCATTGTAAGCAACATGATTTAGGTCGAAAAAATAATTATCATAAGCAACGCTCTAGTGTTGTTGAACAAAAAACACACCATCTACAGAGTCTACTTATAAGCCCCCCGTTTTTAGCAGATGGCTGTTTAAAATCAGCCTAACTGTTCTGCAGTAAAATCATCAACACTGATTGCAATTTCTTTGGCCTTTTCAGCTTGGATAATTAAATTAAATTCAGCTTTAGTAATAATATTTTCATGCAGTGCCTGTTGTATGCTTTCTAGTAAACCTTTCTTCTCTAGTAAGCCTTGTTTTTGAGCGATTTTGATTTTTGATGTAGCTTCTGCTGCTTTTAAAACAGCTTTAAAAGCAATTTCTATTTTACCTGTTGCATCTTCTGGTGATTCATTAATATAAATACCTGACGTTAATCTGTCTCGACTTGGGCTATCTTGTAAAAGAATGTTGGCAAGTTGTCCTACTAGGTAGTCCTTTGGAGGAGAGTATGGTTTTCCAAGTGGAAATAATACGGTTCTCAATAAAATGGCAGGTATTTTTGTTGGCAGAAGATGGAAAATAGCTAACAGTGATTGTTGTGCTCTGTGCAGGCTATATTGGCAGGCCCAATGCAAAAGTGGCTGGTCATCGACTTGTGAACCCTGATTTTCAAAATGTTTGAGTACGCAGGAGCATAAATACAAATGACTGAGGACATCAGCATAACGCCCCGAAATTCTTTCTTTGCGTTTTAGGTTTCCACCTAGTGTCAGTAAAGCAAAGTCGGCAGCAAGAGAAAAACAAGTGCTTAGACGGGAAAGTTGCTGATAATACCGGTGGCTAGTGTTGTCGCCAGGAACCGTCGAAAATCGTGCATTTGTCAGTCCCTGACCAAGACCTAGAGCCAGATTACCTATAAAAAAACCAATATGTTTCCATATTACGCGATCAAATTCTATTAAGGCTTTAGTCTGATCAGCTTCATTTAAGGCTTGCATTTCAGTTTGAATATAGGGGTGACACCGCACTGCACCTTGACCAAAAATCATCATGGTTCGCGTTAGTATATTGGCACCTTCAACGGTAATAGCAACAGGAATAACTTGATATAGACGACCTATAAAATTACTGGGGCCTAAGCAAATACCTGAACCTCCTTGTATGTCCATGCCATCATTTATGATACGTCGCATACCTTCAGTTAACTGGTATTTAAGGATGGCTGATATAACAGCTGGTTTTTGACCCTGGTCTAATGCCGCACAGGTAACTTGTCTTGCTGCATCCATTAAATAAGTGGTTCCAGCCATTCGAGCCAGCACTTCTTCTATCCCTTCAAAAGCTCCGATAGGGAGATTAAATTGAGTTCGGATACGCGCATAAGCTCCTGTGTTTCGGCAGATAAACTTGGCGGCTCCCACACTGAGTGCAGGTAAAGAGATAGCCCGGCCTGTAGCCAGGCTTTGCATTAACATTTTCCAGCCTTGTCCCACCTGTTCAGCACCGCCGATAATCCAATCAATAGGAATAAAAACATCTTTACCCCAGTTTGGCCCATTTTGAAATCCTGAATTTAGTGGAAAATGGCGCCTGCCTATTGAAATACCTGCTGTGTCAGTGGGTATTAATGCAACAGTAATACCTATATCTTCTTTATCACCTAATAAATGATCAGGGTCATAGAGTTTAAAGGCTAAACCAAGGACTGTGGAAACGGGTCCCAGTGTAATATAACGTTTTTCCCAATTTAAGCGAATACCGAGTACTTTTTCTTTACCCTCGAATGAGGCATAACAAAGTATGCCTGTATCGGGCATTGCCCCCGCATCACTTCCTGCAGTAGGGCCGGTTAAAGCAAAGGCTGGAATTTCAACTCCATCAGCCAAAAGGGGTAAATAATGATTTTTTTGCTGTTCGCTACCATAGGCCAATAGCAACTTGGCGGGTCCTAATGAATTTGGCACCATTACTGTTACAGCTGCTGAAGTACAACGGCTGGCAATTTTCATAACGACCTGGGAATGTGCAAATTCGGAAAATTCAAGTCCACCATATTGCTTGGGAATGATAATACCGCAGAATTTTTGTTGCTTTATATAATCCCAGATTTCGGGCGGTAAATCATGACGGATATGGGTAATATCCCAGTCATTTAGCATTCTACATAAAGTCTCAACAGAGCCATCAATAAAAGCTTGCTCAGCTTCCGATAATTTAGCCACGGGGAGTTGTTTGAGCCTATTCCAATTGGGTTTACCGCTAAATAATTCAGCATCCCACCAGGTATTGCCAGCTTCCAAGGCTTCACGTTCAGTTTGTGACATAACCGGTAAAGCTACTTTTAATTTATTAAATAAGGGGCGAGTCAGGAATCTGCGTCTTATAGCGGGTGTCAGTAAAATGGCGACCGTAAAAAAGATAATAATGAATAATATTTCTGACATCAGAGGCTCCTTATTAATTTCGTAGTGTTTTGCCTGTTTTAAGCATATATTGTAAACGTTCCAAGGTGTTTGGCTGTTGGATTAGATGTACAAATGCTTGCAGTTCCAGGTCAAATAGTTGTTGTTCATTTAAAGTTTGATTGATATCGGTATCACCACCTGTCAGTACATTGGCTAAGTGACGTGAAATTTCAACATCATAGTCGGATGCTTTGCCAGACAAATGTAACGTGTTTATAGCAAGGTCTAATGCCGTAGCAGCTGTTTTTCCAGGTAAAGTATAAATAGTTTCTTGTGGTATATGATAGTTTTCGGTTAACACTAGCACCCGAGCCTTAGCATCTGCAAGCAAGCGGTCTTTATTCATAGTGATAGCATCACCTTTTGCCAAAAAAAGTAATTCTTTCGCTTCCTGAGCCGATTTTGAGACTTTGGCAAGGGCAATGGTTTCAAAACATTTTGCTATGGGAGGCATAGGGCCTCCTGGTTGTTTAGGCAAGTTTATCCAACGTTTTAAAAGCTCTTTACAGCCGCCCCAACCAGGAATTAAACCTACCCCCACTTCGACCAAGCCCATATACAATTCAGCATGTGCCTGAATAGCGTCGCAGTGTAGTAATATTTCACACCCACCGCCTAAGGCTAATCCAGAAGGCGCACCCACCACAGGAAAAGGCGCGTATTTAAGAGCCTGATAGCTGTTTTGTCCTAAACGAATAATTGATGTTATTGTTTCCAGGTCTTTTTCAATAATGGCTGGCATCAGTAAGGCCAGATTTGCACCTGCTGAAAAATGCTCAGCTTCGTTATAAATAACCAGCCCTTTATAATCAGCTTTTATTAATTCAATACTGCTTTGAATTAACCCTAAACTATCTGGGTCCAGAGTATTCATTTTACTGTGAAACTCAAGACATACAATGCCATCACCAATATCCCATAGGCTGGCTGAAGGATTATGTAGTAAGGGTGAGGTCTGTAATTTAATATCAGCTAGCAATAATACGCCTTCAGCACGATGGACTGGAAAATATTGTGCTGTTTTATCCAGGTAGTGTAGTGAACCTGCTTTGATTTGATATAACTTCCCCCCTTGACTTAATAAAGAAGGTATTGGCCGTTGCTGCTGGTTGAGTTTATCGGTAAACCATTCAATACCTAACCTGTCTAACAATTCAAATGGGCCGTATCGCCAGTTGTAACCTAGCCTCATTGCACTATCAATTAATACGATATTGTTTGCAATTTCAGGAATTAACTCTGCGCAATAAGTTAATGTATCCGACCATACTTTCCATGCATAATGGTTTAACTTGTCATCACCATCAAGAAAAGTACGTAAGTCTTCAGGTTTATGTGAAATATCCTGGATTTTAAAATGTTCACTTGCTGAATACTCGCCATTTTGCAAATTAACTGATTCTTTGATCTTTTTATTAGCCGTAGTGTGTAGTCGATAAAAACCGCCTTTACCTTTACGTCCGGTATAACCATTTGCAATCATGGATTCAAGTTGAGAGGGTAGCTCGGCAATGGTATACAAAGGATCGTCTGTTGATAAAGACTGTTTAAAGTTATTCAATATATGTGGCATTAAATCCAGGCCTACTAAATCCAGCAAAGCAAATACACCCGTTTTGGGAACCCCGAATAACTGCATTGCTGCATCACACTGTTCAACGCTTAAGTTATGGCTAAAGGCTTCCAGTACTGCAGTTTGCATCCAGAATGTACCAATGCGGTTGGCGATAAATCCAGGGGTGTCATTGCACTGTACGCAACCTTTACCTAATTTAATATCGGCAAATTCAGTGATTGTGTTCAGTAAGTCTGGGTCTAGTTCTGCGGGTGCTACCAATTCTAGCAGGCGCATATAGCGAGGTGGGTTAAAAAAATGGGTAATCATAAAGCGTCGCTTAAAGCTGTCTGATTGTTTTTCTGCCAATATGCTTAGCGGCAATGTGGAGGTGTTGGAAGAAATTAAGGTATCGGGCCGGCAGATATTTTCCAGTTGTTGATAAAGGGATTGTTTTATTACCGGGTTTTCAATGATTGCCTCTATTACCCAATCTGCTTCAGTTAGTTTTGCCAAATCATCTTCAATATTACCGCAAGTGATCAATTTAGCATTTTTGGGATGCATAAAAGAGGAGGGTTGTGCTTTTAGCATTTTAGTCACAGCACCTTCTGCGATGGCATTACGGTTGTTATTGTCTGTAGCAAGCACATCAAGCAAATCAACGGCAATACCTGCATTGGCAATATGAGCGGCAATACCACTTCCCATAACTCCGGCACCAATAACCGCCACTTTTTTAATATTCATTAGATAGCCTCCAGAATAGTTGCAATACCTTGACCTCCGCCAATACATTGAGTCGCCAAAGCAAATTGTTTGTTTTCGCGTTGTAATAAACTAGCGGCTTTACCGGTAATTCTGGCACCTGTTGCCCCTAAGGGATGACCCAAAGCAATAGCACCCCCATCAATATTTAGTTTTTCAGCGGCAATAGGTAATTCCTTTAGTACCGCTAATGATTGGGAAGCAAAAGCCTCATTAAGTTCAACTATATTAATATCATTTAATGATAAGCCGGCTCTTTGTAAGGCTTTTTGGCTGGCAACAACAGGGCCTATTCCCATAATTTCAGGCTGGCAGGCTGAGACAGCCACGGCTTTAATGCGTGCTAATTTATCCAGGCCATTGGTATCGGCATATTCTTCACTACATACTAATACGGCTGCTGTGCCATCTGTTAAAGGTGATGAAGTCGCAGCCGTTACACTACCATTTTTGATAAAAGCAGGGTTAAGATCAGCCATGTCTTGTGCGGTAGATTCTGGGCGTAGACAACCATCCAGAGTGATTTTTTTGCCTTTAGCCGTAATAATGGGAACAATCTCATTGACTAACAAGCCTTTTTGCTGGGCAGCCTGTGTTTTTTGTTGACTTAACAGAGCAAAAATTTCTTGTTCTGCACGTGTTATTTGATATTTTTTTGCCAGGTTTTCAGCGGTCTCTCCCATACTAATATAAGCTTGAGGGTAGCGGTTATATAACTCAGGGTTAGGCATATAATTAAACCCTCCCATAGGCACACGGCTCATAGATTCAACACCGGCACAGATAAATGCCTCTCCGGCATTCATTTGAATAGCGCCGGCAGCAATATGTATGGCCTGCATGGATGAGCCACAAAAGCGATTAACAGTCATCCCTGCAATGGAGATAGGTAATTGTGCCAAATACACAACTAATCTGGCCAGGTTCATCCCTTGTTCACCTTCTGGAAAAGCACATCCTAAAATTAAATCTTCAATATCATCAGGGTTAATAGCACTTTCGGAAACTAATTTTTTTACCACTTGTGCCGTCATATCATCTGCTCTTATACTTGCTAGCTCTCCTTTTTTAGCAGGGGTAAAAGGGGATCTTGCATAGGCCGCTATAATTACGTTTTTCATGATTGTATCTCCTGTTTAGCTTGATCTTTTAATGGCTTGTTTGCACTGATTTGTTGTTCTAAAAAACTATCAATTACTGACCAGGTATTATTTTGGTTGTCCATTAAGATACCGTGATGATCTGATTCTATAATGTGTAATTGTTTGTTTTTAGCCCCCAGTTTTTCAAAGACAGTCTTGGCACTTTGCACCGATACTACGGGGTCTTGGTCGGCATGAAGTACTAAAGTAGCCATTGTAATATCAGCTAACAAGGTTTCCATCTGCTGTATTAAACGGCGTAATTCATATAAAGCGCGTACGGCAACATTATGGTAATTAATCTCTGGATGTTCGGGAGAATTTTCCAGAAAGGGCTTGACACCTTCAAATGATGAAACCCATTCCACAAAAACATTAGTATTATGTAATAAGGAAACTAGCATAAAGCTGGAATTTACGAATTTTATAGGGACTGAAACAGCCACTAAGCCCATTATTTCCTTATGGTTTTCTGCTACTAGTTTAATGGCTAAAGCACTACCGGTTGAAAAGCCAATAATAAATAATTTAGAGCAATGCATTTTAAGGATATTAAAACCTCTTTTTACACTGTGGAACCATTGCTCAAAACTTAGGTCACGCAAAGCATAAGGCGAGGTACCATGACCCTTGAGCCTTATACCTAGTACTGTATAGCCTTGTTTAGCAAGATAATGACCGTAATCACGCACTTCAGCAGGGCTGGCGAGTAATCCATGAATTAACAATATACCAAAACCATTTGATTTTTTTGGTTGAATAAGAAAGGGTCTAGGATCAGCCGTGGCTATTTCTTGTTGATTAATATTACCATTTTGGAGGGTATTAAAGCTTTGCCGCTCAAAAGCAAAGTCCATCAATTCATCTTCAAAATACCAGGCGGCTAATTGTTTGGGGTCTGTTTGGTGATAATTATAATTTGCTGCCAGTAAAGTATTGCGGATGATAGTTAAGGGGGCCGCCTCATTGTTATAGACTGCAATGGGGTTTTCCAGGCGAATCTGATCAAAATCGTGGTCTTCACAAAGTTTATCTAAAAAATGATAACAACCGTCCTGCTCTGTCATTAGGTTAGCCTCTTTGGCAACACAAATAAAATGATCGAACCGGCTGTTAACACCCTGGATTAAATCACCATAATCATTGGGATTTAAAAGGCTACTATGTAGGTGTATATCTGGATTTTTTTGTAGCTTTTTAATAGCTATATACAAAACCGTATAAAACCGAGTCTTTTTAATATACTGTTTTTTGGAAGTGATAAGACTCATGATAAACGTTGAAGCCAAGTGACTAAGGTTAATAGTCAGGTTGGCGTAAATACTCCTCATATATTGATTACGAGCACATTGAGCATTTTTGGTAAAATAATACCCTAGTAAACGTTGCTTCCAGTTTTTTGGCTTTATACTAAAGTTAAATGCATCATTAAGGTTAGTAATGCTGGGTGCGACCTTATCCATAATGAAATGTGTTCGCCACCCCCACATGCAACAAGGGTCAATAGGGTTACCCATGCGAATATCCATACTGGTATCTTTCAGTATAATATTACTTTCGATTAATAATTCTTCTGATTGACGCAAGCTTAATTCATCTGCAAACAGTTCAGCACTTTTGAATAAAAGATTTTCTGAACTACGAATAGGGTAAAAAGTAATATTGGATGGAACGATTAAGGTCGGTTTAAGCACTGTAGCCATCAGCTCATCAAAGCTGTCAAATTGTAGTAATTCTTTCCAGTTTTGCAGACGTTCAAGTTGATTGTGTTTGAAGGCATATTGAATGGCAGTTTTTATAGCCTCAACACCTTCGCCAAGAACAGCTGCCCCCGTATGTTGTTTACGCCGATTGCCTGTAATACGTGAATAAATACTGTAGTGCCCTTTTTTATCAATAACACGATGGTCTTTTACCATGCCACCTTCAGGAAAAATTATCACTTTTCGACCACGTAATATTTGTCCTGCCAACATGGCAAAGAGACGGGGGTGATCGTGTGGAAAAACGCCCAGATGTTTCAGGTAACTTGATAGCACATTATCTTCAGCAAAAAATTCGCCTGATGCAATTGAGGTGCAATATGCCCCTGTTTCCTCAAAAATTAAAAACTGAGGAATAAAGGTTTCGAAGCGAGAAAAATGGTTAAACAGGAATATATCGCCTTGTAATACCTGAGTATCGGCATGCAGCTTAATATTGACACTAAGCAGATGTTTAACTGCATTGAACAGTTGAATCGACCGGTTATAAATGGTCTGGTTTATATCAGGCCAGTCTTCTGGATAGTTATTACCTTTCATAACGACCTTCTTTCAGTAAATTAATATTGAGTTTTAAGCTTATCGAAACGAGTTAATGGGTGTTGCTTATGAGTTAATCATGGAAGCCATGAATCTCCTTAATAATGATGATACCCGTAATACCCATAGGAGCGGTAATAAGATCTCCTATAGCCATACCCACCATATTGGTAAGAATTGTCATAAGGAGAGTCATCGCAATAATTGCTGCGATACTTTGGCCAAAGATAGATCTGTTGTAATTCTAAAACTGGCAGACTAAGCACTTTCTGTCCAACTTTACGTGTGTTTACATCAATTAAACGGCCAGAAACGGTCAATTCACTACTATTAATGTAAATAGCAGGGTCTAAAAAATCGTTTGATTTAACCAGAAATCTACCTAAGGGTGGTGAATTTAAGTTTGGTCGGCCATAGTAGTTCAAAGGAAATGCTAAAAGCTGCAACGTTGTTTCTGATGTATCGTTTTTTACATCAATCAACACGCCCCCCAACGTGCAGTTTTGTATTGATGTTTTAAAAAATCTTTTTCTGTATTCTGTATTTGAATATCCTGTAGCGGTGCCTGTCTAATTGTCTCAGGGATATGAGAGCAACTGCTAAGTAATATCATACTTGTTATTAAAACTAAACTGAACATATTGCCTCCTGGGTAATACCTATTTAATGCAATGAATTAATAGGTTGATTAACAATAGCTTTGTTGGGTAGTCGATTTAACGGTGGTAATCCTTACAAAATAATACCTGATTACAGATGATCTTCAGCCATATGCGACTTCTGTTGATATTCCACTTCCCGTCCTTGGATCTTAGATTCCAGCAATCCCTGCTGGAATGACGGTGTTGTTAAGTTTTGCTCTTACTCGTCATCTTGGCAAGGATGACGAGATCAGGTATATTTCAAGCTCCCTCAGTGCCTTTAGGTTTCAGCGTCTTAGATTTTTTCTACTTTGGGAGGTGTTTTAATAGCGGATTTAATTTTGTCAGAATACCTTGTTCTGGTTATTGTGGCCTTATTGTAAGTATCCCCGTTTTCGTACGACCCATCAATAAATGTTTAATGGTACTCATTGGGTTGAGAAAGGTGGGGTGTTATGAAAGTGTTTAGGTTTGTTTTTCTATTATTAGTTTTAAATGCTTATTGGACTTTAAGTTTAGCCCAAAGTAAAAATGGATTTGATTTGGCAGGATCATTGATACCATTCAATCAAATTTTAGGGGGAGGACCGCCAAAAGATGGTATTCCCTCTATTGATCAACCAACATTTGTTTTAGCAGATGAAACGGATTATTTGCAGGATGATGCACCCATATTAGGTATAAACTATCAGGGAATTATTAAAGCATATCCCATCAATATTCTCAACTGGCATGAAATCGTTAATGACCAGTTTAACGAAGAACCTGTTGTGATAACTTTTTGTCCTTTATGTGGCAGTGGTATGGCTTTTTCTGCTTCAATCAATGGCAAAGCACATACCTTTGGTGTCTCAGGATTGTTGTATAACAGTGATGTGCTTTTATATGATAGACAAACGCAATCCCTGTGGTCACAAATGATGGCCCAGGCTATTAGTGGCCCACACAAAAGTAAATATTTAGTCAGTATTCCTGTTCAACACACCACTTGGCTGGATTGGAAAACACGAAATCCCCAAACATTAGTGTTATCGAAAGAGACAGGGTTTGGACGCAATTACACTCATAGTCCTTATAAAAAATACCTTGATAGCCCACAGTTAATGTTTCCTGTTTCAGCAAGCAGTCGACGCTATCATCCAAAAGAAGAAGTTTTCGGAATTAATATTGGCGGACAGTTTAAAGTTTATCCTTTTGTAGAGCTGGAAAAAAGTCCTGCTAAATTTTCTGAAACTGTTAATGATAAACTGATTACAATTCGATATAACAATAAGCACCGAAGTGTAACTGTTTTTGATCAACAGGGTCAACAGTTATCAGGCGTTAGGACGTTCTGGTTTGCTTGGTATGCCTTTCATCCAAAAACTGAGGTGTATATTGCGCCATAACGGTATATTGAACCAAATAAGCATGAAGTTAAAAATGCAATATACTCAAAAAAGTGAACATAAAAATCTAAATTTGAGAGCATGGATTAAACGGCTAACCCGAAAAATAATATATTCTTCAAAGACAGAAAAAATATACCTGATTACTCATGAACTTCCGCTTAAAGGTGAGTTTTTTAGATGCGTAGGTAACTATATTTATTCTGACATTTGGAAGGGAGGCTTTAGCCTCGCCTGAACTATGCTAGGAGGCTGTCCGAGAATAGAGAACCTGCTACGGAAAAAGCCCTTTTGGCCACTTTTCCCGTTCATTTTCGTTACACGCGTAAACTATTATATTCAAATGAACGAAAAAATTGACTCAAAAGGGCTTTCCCTCACGACGGTTTCTATTCTCGGACAGCCTCCTAGGCTAAATTTTCTTGGGAAAAATTTCTAATAAAGCTGGGTAAGTAGCTATCCTAAATAGAGAAAATTTAGATATTCGTACTCAAGAAGTATTTTCTAAGTTGTTTGGAATGGCCTTATTTTTTATAAAGTTTGGTGCTTCAAGGATGGATTTTCAAGTGGATTATTGGATGGAAGGTATTGATGATGGTAGAAATAGAATAGATTCAGATAAAATAATAGTATATATTTATGTTATTGTTAACAATGAAACCTGGGAGTTAAATATATGAATATTAAAAAAGAATTTGACGAATTAACCGAAGCTTTAAAACAACAGCGTGATGAAATTGAGGTAAAAATACACCTTGCCAGTATGGATGCTAAAGATGAATGGCAAAAGGGTGAGAAAAAATGGGGGGAATTTGTCGATGCTTTAGGTGTTATTACAGATGATACCAAAGAAGCAAGTGCTGAATTAATTCATGCGACTAAGATTATCGGTGATGAGCTAAAAGAGACCTATAGCCGTATTTCGGAAAGGTTAAGTAAGTAAAATTAAGGGCTACCGACTTAAGACGGGACAACTTGTTTTTTTATTCTGTGGTTTGAATGCGTAGGGTGCATTCTATGCACCATAATTTGAAGATATCCCAATGGTGCATAAAATGCACCCTACCTAATCGCCCCGTCTTAAGTTGGTAGCCAAATTAAGCATTCAATCCAAAGTGTATTTTTATATTGAAAGTTTCACTTTGGAATGTTGCTCTGTTAATTAGTTCAATTAATAGACTGGATATAAGGCAGTAAAATACTTAGAGTAAAAATACTGCCTATTGTTGAAATAACAATACTTGTTGTTATGGGTGCTTCACAGGCTTGATACTGCTGAGAAAATATATAAGCACTAATACCAACTGGCATGGCAGAAGTTAGTAATGCTGTAGCAGCCCATATAGGTGAGAGTGTAAAAACTTTATAAACAAGTATCCACATTAATAATGGAAATAAAATAATTTTTAAAAATACAATAACCAGAGCAGGTGAAATATGCCCTCTTATATGGTATTTATTTAAAGATGTTCCAAGAACAAATAATGCTGTTGGTACAGCTGCATGACTCATTAAAGTAATTGATTGATTTAAGGGGGCATAAATAGGAATATTAAAAATATTAACTATACCGCCTAATATTAAACTTAATGTTATTGGACTGCTAAATAATAGCTTTAAAATACTAAAGATATTACGAAAAAAATTAGCTAGAGTGAATGATCCGTGTTCGGCAACAATCATTCCTACAGTAAACAAAATTAAGTTATGTACAGAGACAATAATAAATAAAGGGAGTAAAGAGTCCTCACCTAAAGTATACAAACAAATGGGTATTCCAATAATGGTTGAATTAGAATATGAGGCCCCCATACTAAAAACGCTTTGCTCAGGTGCGGAAAAATTAAACATAAATTTCCCGATAATAACAGCAGTGAAATAAATAAAGAGTAGGGCAGCGTAGTAAGAAAATAGAAATTCCCACTCCATTTTTTCAGGAATTTTAGCATTAATTGTCCCTACAAAAAGCATAATAGGAACAACATAGCAGAATACAAACTTAGAAATTGAGTCGCATTCAGTTTGACTTAGGTGTTTTCTATTCGCGGAAAAATAACCAAGAAGGACGATAGCCAATATTGGAAATATAGTCTCAAAAACTGCCATATATTTTAAATTCTTGGTTCTGTAGAGACAAGGCATGCCTTGTCTCTACAAATGTTAAGCAGTGTGAAAAATTACTGAGAGACACACTTTGCAATAGCAATATGCCGTGCAAAGTGTAATGGAATATAAAGTGACCTTATTTATTCAACCTCGTTGGCTAGCTTTTCAGCATAGCCAGTATAATCTCTAGGAGTAAGTGCTTGTAATGATTTTTTAGCATCTGCTGGAATTTCAAGGGTTTCAATAAATACAAATAGGTCTTCAGCTGTTATACGGTTTCCCCTGGTAAGTTCTTTTAGTTTTTCATAGGGCTTTTCAATACCATACCGACGCATAACCATTTGAATAGGTTCAGCTAATACTTCCCAGTTGTTGTTTAAATCAGCTTCAAGTGACTCTGCATTTATTTGTAGTTTAGAAATACCTTTTAAAGAGGATTGAATGGCTATGCTGGTATGAGCAATACCTACGCCAATATTTCTTAACACTGTTGAATCAGTTAGGTCACGTTGCCAGCGTGATACTGGTAGCTTTTCACTTAGAAATGAGAAAATTGCATTTGCCAAACCTAAATTACCTTCTGAATTTTCAAAATCGATAGGGTTTACTTTATGTGGCATAGTTGATGATCCAACTTCACCCGCAATGGTTTTTTGCTTGAAATAACCTAAAGAAATATAACCCCAAATATCGCGGTTAAAGTCTAGTAAAATAGTGTTAAAGCGAGATAGGGCATGAAAATATTCTGCAATATAGTCATGAGGCTCAATTTGAATAGTATATGCGTTCCAGAATAAACCTAGTGATTCAACAAAGTTTTTAGCAAAGCTTTCCCAGTCTATTTCTGGGTATGCCACACTATGTGCATTATAATTACCGACAGCACCATTTGTTTTGCCTAACAATTCTACGGCCTCAAACTGTTCCTTTTGACGTAAAAGCCTTGCAACGACATTCGCAAATTCTTTTCCAGTGGTCGTTGGACTTGCTGTTTGCCCATGTGTTCTGGACATCATAGGTTGGTTTGCTGTATTGAGAGCGACTTGTTTTATGGCTTCAATGCACTCTGTAATTTCAACAAGAAGTGTTCCACGACCCTCTTTTAACATTAAAGCATAAGATAAATTGTTAATATCTTCAGAAGTACAGGCAAAGTGAATAAATTCATTTACTTTGTGTAACTCAATATTATCTGCAATTTTTTGTTTTAGAAAGTATTCAACGGCTTTTACATCGTGATTGGTTGTTCTTTCTATATCTTTAATACTTTGTGCATCAGCTTCTGAGAATTGACTAACAATATTATTGAGTAATTCATTAGCTGAGGTACTAAATTCAGGAACTTCAGTGATTTTAGGGTGTTTCGCCAGTGCTTGAAGCCAGCGTACCTCAACCTCTACACGATAACGAATTAAGCCAAATTCACTAAAAATAGGGCGATAAGCTTCAACTTTGCTACTGTAACGTCCGTCAATAGGTGATATCGCAGTGAGGGAGAAATTAGTCATTAAGGTGTGTGTCCAGTTGGTTAAGTACAATGTAAAAGAATAATGTGCAGAATATTACTTTTTAAATGGTGAAATTTCAAGTTGTTGAAAGCATAGTCTACACTTTAAATATAAACCTTATACCAGCTAGCAGTTTAAAAGTTTTTTGCAAAGCAAAAATGAGAGGCTTTAAATTATTGACTGGATTTAATGGTGCGTGCTTAAATCATATATGATATTAAACATTTATTTTCTTGGGTTGCCTTTTTACAAAATTCTTTAAGACCAATAAAGTGATTACTAATATACTCTTTGTCCACATCGGTATTTTGAAAGCCAGAATAAATATCATTACCTTTCTTTAGCATGGGATCAAAATTTTCAAATAGATCTTCCACAGTTATTGTTTCAAGTTCTTCCGAAATATCTGCAACTTTGCTTGCCTCAAAGTATCGAGCAGGGCTGTAACCAACATCTTCTTCCGATATAGGTTTTCCCCCAACAATTAATTCTCCTGAAATTGTTGTTACTCCTTGAACCGATCCATTAAGCAGAAAATGAATTGCATGCCATGCTTTATCTAAGTCATAGCTATTTGTTTCATCTTTATCTTCAAACAATACATTTTCGAGCCCGCTAGGGTCATGCAATAATTTTTGTAAATTTTCAGAGGATATTTTTTTGAATTCTGCAACCATTCCCATTTTAATTTCCTGTTTAATTTAGCATAATGATACCAGTTTTAAACATCAATCAAAATAGTTGTGATTTACTTTGCCCTTATTTCCTACCTTTGTGCTTTATGCGTTCTTTTTTTATTTGGTTTTTTATTAAAAAGGGTATGTTTAGTTTTAAATTTTCTGGTTTTATCAGTCCGTCTATCAATAGTACCTTTAGGTTGAAAAGAGGGGATTAAATGTTTCTTCCCATTCCCAATTAAATCAGCTCTACCCATGTTTTTAAGTGCTTCGCGTAATAATGGCCAGTTTTTCGGGTCGTGATAACGTAAAAATGCTTTATGCAAACGACGTTGCTTAACAGTTTTAGGGATTGGCATATCATCAGCCTTACGACTGACTTTATGTAAAGTATCTTTTCCAGAGTGATACATCGAGGTAGAAATTGACATAGGGGAGGGCAGGTAAGCTTGTACTTGATCAGCTCTAAATCCATTGCTTTTTAACCAAATAGCTAAGTTAAGCATATCAACATCTTTGGTGCCTGGGTGTGCGGCAATAAAGTAGGGGATTAGGTATTGTTCTTTACCTGCTTCTTTTGAGAATTTCTCAAACATTGTTTTGAAACGATCATAAGTCCCCATACCTGGCTTCATCATTTTTGATAGTGGTCCATCTTCAGTGTGCTCAGGTGCAATTTTTAAATAGCCGCCTACATGATGGGTGACTAATTCTTTAACATATTCTGGTGACTCAACTGCAAGGTCATAACGTAAACCTGAAGCAATAAAAATCTTTTTAATACCCCGTATACCTCTGGCACGACGATATAGCTTTATTAAGGAGCTATGGTTAGTATCAAGGTTATGGCAAATACCCGGGAAGACACAAGAAGGTTTACGACAAGACTCCTCTATTTTTTTATCTTTACAAGCTAGACGGTACATATTAGCAGTTGGGCCGCCTAAATCTGAAATATGACCCGTAAATGCAGGTGAAGTATCTCTAATTGCCTCAATTTCTTTAATAATAGAGTCTTCTGAACGACTTTGAATTATACGACCCTCATGCTCTGTAATAGAACAAAAAGTACAACCACCAAAACAGCCACGCATAATATTGACCGAATGCTGAATCATTTCAAAAGCGGGAATGTTTGCTTTACCATATTGAGAATGAGGTAAGCGCGAGAAAGGCTGGTCAAAAACCCCGTCCATTTCCTGGGTGGTTAAGGGAATAGGTGGAGGATTTATCCATATTTGGCGTGAACCATGACGCTGAATTAAAGGTCTGGCATTGCCTGGATTAGTTTCACCATGCATCACGCGAGAAGCATGTGCATATAACACAGGGTCATCTTTAACCGCTTCATAATCAGGTAAACGTATAACAGTCTGAGTGCGTTGTTTATTAGGTATTACTCGGCTAAATTGAACCACTTTTTCACCACTTGCTGTTGCTGGTTTTTTATCGCAAGCAGGTTCTTCTTGGTAAGGATTTGTTGGTGGGTTAATAACACCAGGTTTATCAACAGAGGTCGAGTCTTTTTCCGTCCAGTCAGCAGGAATTTGTTTAACATAATGAACTGTTCCGCGAATACCTTTTAAATCGGAAATAGTTTCCCCGTTAGCCAAGCGATGAGCTATTTCAACAATTTGCCTCTCTGCATTACCATAAACTAATAAATCAGCTTTAGAGTCCATTAAAACAGATTTTCTTACTTTATCAGACCAGTAATCATAATGCGCAATACGGCGTAAACTGGCTTCAATACCTCCAATAATAAGAGGTATATTTTTATAAGCTTCACGGCAACGGTGAGAATAAACATTGACTGCACGGTCAGGGCGTTTACCACCTGCTCCATCTGCTGTATATGCATCATTCGAGCGTATCTTTTTGTCAGAGGTATAACGATTCACCATAGAATCCATATTACCACCGGTGACACCAAAGAATAAATTAGGACGACCTAGTTTTTTAAAGTCTTCGGCACTTTTCCAGTCAGGTTGAGAAATAATTCCCACTCTAAAACCTTGAGCCTCAAGTGTTCTACCGATAACAGCCATACCAAAACTTGGGTGATCAACATAAGCATCACCCGTCACTAAAATAATATCGCAAGCATCCCATCCCAGTTGGCCCATTTCATCCATACTCATAGGCAGCTCATAAGCCGTACCAAAGCGTTGTGCCCAGTATTTTTTATAGCCGAAAATATTTGTTGCTGTTTGGGTCATTTTTTAATTACTTTATCTAAGACGGTGGTGTTATTGCGTTTGAAATCTTTAACAAACAGAGGGAAATTGAAATGATATTGTTGTTCTAATTGAATTGCTTTTTCTCTTAACTCTTTCATTGTATATTTGGGGGCATTTTCTCTAAAGGCAAAGCCAATAATATTGCCCCGTTTTCGTACCGGTAAAAATAGGATGCGCCATTCAAATACCCGCCCCATATTCCAGGTAACTTCTTGAAATAATTCTTTGTTAGTTCCCCATAAATTAATAGCCAATAGGCCATCATCTTTTAGTAATGTTCTACAATGATCGAAAAATTTTTCACTACTTACCTCAAGAGCCATTCCTTGATGATCAAATGCATCAATAACCATTAAATCGTGCTGTTCTTCGGTAACTTTACTTTGTTTGTCAACATACTCTCCACCACAGCCTATGAGTACTTTTAACCGAGAGTCTCGAGGGAGTTGAAAGTGACTTCGAGCAACCTTTAAAACACTACTCCGAAATTCAATGACTTTAATTGTACAGTCACTAAATTGGTGTAATAAATATTTGGTTATGGTGCCACCTCCTAAACCAATCATTAAAATATCTTTAGGAGAATCATTAAATAATAATAAGCCCATCATGGCTTGGGCATAAAAAGAATTTAACTGGTTAGGGTCATCTATAATCATGGTGCTTTGGCGAGAGTGTGAGCCAAAATGCAAGGCTCTTTCTCCCTTATTATCAATAACTTCTATGGTTCCATGTTCATCATACGTTTGATGAACGAGTAAGCCGTCATATTTATACATAAAACCTTTGGATTATTTTAAATTAATGCTATTTTCTCTTATAAAGCACCTTGTTGTCTTGATAAATAAATAATTAAATCATTGATTAGGGTTAAGTTTGGCTTTAGATATAGTCTTGAGCAATATTTCCATCACAACATTTTTAACTGCAGAAGAGCTATCAGATAAGATTTTTACCTGGTCAAACCTTGAATTTAAAAAAACTACTGGCTACTCGGTATTTGTTTTCATTAACTTGTCATATAAAGACTTTATATTTCTCCTAAGGCAATCGCTAGAAAATATATGGTTGCTTAGTATTTTATTTTAAACCTGGAGATTCCAATATGAAAAGACTAATGCTTTCTACTTTGCTTTTAGGTGTAGCAACTACAGTTTTACCGTTAGCTGTTCAAGCTGACGGTTCACATCATAATTCTGAAAAAAAACATCATGGTAAAAGGCCTCACGGTAAAGATCACCGTGCATTTAAAGTCGCTTTATGGGGTGATGAATTTTACAGTGATGACGCTGCAACAAAAGATCTAATGGTTAAACAAACTATTGCCTCTATGAATAAGCATCACCTAAGCTTTACGATTTTTGCAGGCGATACTAAAAATGGTCACTCATTATGTACAGATGCTGCTATTGGTCAGGATATTGTCGATGTTTTTAACCAACTAAGGGTACCAACACTTTATTCAGTCGGTGATAATGAATGGACTGATTGTCATAGAACCAGTAATGGTAGCTATGACCCACTCGAGCGTTTAGATTATTTACGCAACATTTTCTTTGATAAAAACACCAGCCAAGGCAGAGATCCAATGCATGTTATGCGCCAAGGTGAGTTAGGTGAGGCTAATAGTGAAAATAGCCGCTTTGTTAAAAATAACGTTGAATTTGTTGCTTTACATATTCCTGGTAGTAATAACAATTTAGTTGTCACTGACAAACAGTGCACTAAAAAATCAAATCGCACTCAAGCCGACTGTAATGCGGCTACTGCTGAATATATGGCGCGTAATGATAAAAATATTGAGTGGTTAGAAGATGCTTTTACTGAGGCAAGAGATAAGCATTATGCTGGTATTTTGATTACAATTCAGGCAGATATATTTTTCCCATATGAATTAAGTGATGGTGGTTATAAGGACGAATTTTTACCTCAATTAGATGAAAATAATGGATATGCTGATTTTTTTCATAAGTTAGAGCTTGAAACTAAAAACTTTGACGGACAAGTTTTATTAGTTCATGGTGATTCTCATTATTTTAAAATTGATAAACCGATGTTTAATGAAGATGGCAGGTTAACACCTAATTTTTCGCGTGTTGAAGTTTTTGGTAGTAAGAATAACAATTGGGTTGAAATGACTGTCAATCCAAATTCAGAGAATATATTTTCTTTTAAGCCTGTAATTTTGAAGTGATTTAGTTATTATTTTGAGCTATGGACCATAGTTTTATCTCCAATAAGTTCGAAATGGCATTTTTATTCCTCTCTGTCTAGATTATTAATTTCGGCAGGGAGAAGTACAAGAATGAGCAATTCATTGATGCAAGTTAAGGTAGGATATGTTGAGGAATGAAACGCATCGATTGCCATTGATGCGCTTCCTATCGTCAGCACATCCTACTTTGCTTGTTTTAAAAGGGTTAGTAACTCATCAGCAGAAAGAGGTTTGCTTAATAAAAAACCTTGTATTTGGTCGCAATTTTCCTTTCTGAGAAAATCTAGTTGATCCTGCGTTTCTACGCCTTCCGCAACAATTTTCATTCCTAAACTATGTCCCATAGCAATGATAGTCCGTGTCATCGTCATATCATTTTTATCATCAGGAATATCTTTAATAAAGCAACGATCAATTTTTAATGTACTAATAGGAAGGCTTTTTAATTGAGCTAAAGATGAATGGCCTGTACCAAAATCATCCATAGCAATTGCCAGACCGAGGGTGTTCAAATTTTCAATTTCGACAAGGCTGTTGCTTTGCATCATATTGCTTTCAGTTATCTCTAATTCTAACTGATCAATGGGAAAATTTAAGTCTTCCAGTAATATTTTTATCTGTGTACCAAACCCTGGATATAGTTGTTTAACAGAAACGTTGACAGCTAATTTAAACAAGGGTACTCCTTGTGCCCACCAGTTAAGGCACTGTTCACAAGCTTGTTTCAGAATATATTCACCTAGCTTTTTTATAAACCCAGTTTCTTCAGCAAGAGGAATAAAATCAAGGGGGGATATCAACCCCTTAGAATGATGTTGCCAACGGACCAAAGCTTCAACACCTAAAATCCGTTTTGCTTGTATATCAAATTGGGGTTGATAATGAATACAGAACTGCTGCTGTATCAAAGCGGCATCCATTTCATGGATGAGTTGTGATCTGTTCTGAGCATCTGCTGTCAATTTTTCCTGATAAATCGAAAAGTTAGAACTACCTCTTGATTTGGCCTCATACATAGCTGTATCTGCATTACGGAATAAAAGCTGAATTGTGTCTCCATGATCAGGAGCTACGCAAGCACCAATACTGGTTGAGATGGCAAAATTTGATGGGTGCCTACATTGTTTTACTGAGTTTAAAATTTTCTTACAAATAAAATGTAAGTCTTCTATTTTATTTAATAAATCAATAATAATAACAAACTCATCACCACCTAAACGTGCAAAAGTATCATCGGGACGTAGGCAATTAGCAATTTTATTGGCTACTATTTTAAGTACTTCATCACCCACATTATGACCTTGGGTGTCATTTATTTCTTTAAAATTATCAAGATCTAAAAATAACAGGGCTAACTTGGTATGGTTTTGTTGTGCTTTTTCTAGTGAATACTCCATGTGAAGTGTTAATAGTGTTCTATTAGGTAACCCTGTTAAGGCATCATAATGGGCCATACGCCATAAATGTTTTTGTTCTTGCTGTCTTTTGAGGATAATACCAGCAATAGAGGCTGATGTTTCAAGGAGTTGAATATGGAAGGGAGAAGGTTTACGTTCCTCAAAACTGGATAAGGCAAATGATCCAATAGGACTGTTTTTATTTATTCTTATAGGCATCGCCCAACAGGCACCGACCGAAAAATCCATAATAAACTGCTTAAAATCCACCCAGCGCAAATCAGTACAAGTATTAAATACAAATTGTGGGTTGTTGGAATAAACTGCAGTACCACAAGACCCTGCATAACTTCCAGGTACTAGGCCATTTAATGCCTGAATAGCTTCAGCAGGTAAAGAGGGTGCTGAAAGAACATTTAAAAATGAGTTTGTTTTATCAAATACCATAATGGATGCAGCTGCATCAGGTATTAATAACTCAGTTGCTTTACAAAGCTGATCTAAAATAGTCTGATATTCATGCTCATGGCCTAGTGCAACTTTTTCCATAATATCACGTTGCAATGCCAGTAATTGATTGGCTTGTTCAGTACTAACAGTTGGACTATCACTGGAAATGCCTGGATAGATCATAAATATAAAAATATTAAAAATTAAAAGATTAAATGATTAAATGATTATTATAGACGTGATCATTCAATATTGTATAGTGAAGGCTAAAAAGATAGATAATACAGTTCATCTAAAATTTTGGCCTCTGTATTTTTTGCGCAAGAAACTGTCTGTTTAAATTAAAGTATATGGTTTTTTTTGATCAAGGAGAAAGTATGATCAAACAGAAAATTATGTTGTTTTATAAAAAGTATTTATGGCTATTATTGTAAATTGGGTTAGCAAACCAGATAAAGTATCCTTTAGTGTTGAAATTCCTTTATTTGAAGAGAGGTTTGTCATCCATTACTTTGATAAGGTCATAATAAAAACGCAATGGTGCGTAGGGTCATCAAGCTTGTCTTTAGAGAAAAATAACTTATGGCAAGATGTTTTTAATTATATTAATAATCCAATAGCTCCTTTATCTGTTAATTTGGCTAAACAAGGCTCAGCCTTTAGAAACAAAGTCTGGGACACAATGTGTCAAATACCTATAGGACAAACAATCACTTACTCTGAATTGGCCAGACAAGTTAACTCAGGAGCTAGAGCTGTCGCTAACGCATGTAGAGATAATCCCTTTCCAGGTATTATTCCTTGTCATCGTGTTGTGGCTGTTTCTGGTTTAGGAGGATATATGGGGCAGACTAATGGTAGAGCATTAGAGATTAAGCGTAAGTTACTAGCTTTAGAAGCGGCAATAGTGGCTAATGGGAAAGAAAAAAAATAATAATGCAACAGTCTTTAAAATTAATAGATATATTTTTAGATTCTCTATGGGTTGAGTCGGGGTTAAGTGAGAATACTTTAGCGGCTTATGGTAGTGATTTAAAGATTTTTATCACCTGGCTTAAAAATAAACCTATTATTGAGGTTGAGAAAAGCGATATTGCGGCATTTATGGAAAGCCGATATAAAGCTGGAGTAGGAAGTCGTTCTGTAGCTCGGGTTTTATCAAGTTTACGCCGGTTTTATGGTTATTTATATAGAGAAGGTAGTTTAACAGCGGACCCTACAGAATTAATTGAGGCACCCTATATAGGAAGAACACTTCCTGATTCATTGTCTGAAAAGGATGTTGATTTACTGCTAGCTGCACCTGAAATAACTGATATTTTAGGCTTTAGAGATAAGGCAATGTTAGAACTACTTTATGCGACAGGTCTCCGGGTGTCTGAATTAATTGGTTTGAAATTTGGACAAGTTAGTTTTAGGCAAGGTTTTGTCCGTGTTATGGGAAAAGGCAATAAAGAAAGGTTAGTGCCGGTAGGTGAAGTAGCCATGGAATGGCTAGAAAATTATATGCAAGAAGCCAGGGTCAGTATTCTTGCAGAAAGACAAAGTGATTATTTATTTGTGACTAAACGAGGTTCGGGGATGACTCGGCAAACTTTTTGGTATGTTATTAAACGCTATGCCAAAAAAGCGAGGATTACTAAACAGCTTTCACCGCACACGTTAAGACATGCCTTTGCTACACACCTGTTAAATCATGGGGCTGATTTACGCGTAGTACAATTATTGCTAGGCCATTCAGATTTATCAACTACTCAAATATATACTCATATTGCGCAAGAGCGGTTAAAACTATTACATCAAAAGTTTCATCCTAGGGGATGATTTTTTGTATTGCTGTATAAACCTAGCAAGTGAATTTTCGCTATTTGATGGTATATTACTTGTTATCAAAATCGTGACCTATAGAGGCTTTAATTGAAATGACACAAAAAATTCACCCAACCGCTTATGTTGCTCCCACTGCTGTTTTAGGCGAAAACGTTACCCTAGGCCCTTTTGCTGTTATTGAAGATAATGTTGAGTTAGGTGCTGGGTGTCAATTAGGTGCACATGCCGTTGTTCAACCCTATGTAAAAATGGGAGAAGGCAATATTTTGCACCCTCATGCTGTATTAGGTTGCTTGCCTCAAGATACTAGCTTTAAAGCGGAAACTGTTTCCTGGTTGGAAATAGGAAATAATAATGTTTTTAGAGAAGGCTTTACTGCTCATAGAGCATCCATTGAAAATGCAGTCACATCAATTGGATCTGAGTGCTTTTTTATGAATAATAGTCATGTTGCCCATGATTGTGTTGTGGGTGACAAAACTATATTTGCAAATAATGTAGCTATTGGTGGTTTTGTTGAAGTGGGTGACAGTGTTTTTATGGGCGGCGGTGTAGTTGCTCATCAATTTTGTCGAATAGGTTCTTATGCCATTGTGCAGGGAACGACAGGACTAAATAAAGATGTTATCCCTTATATGTTGATTGGAGGGCGGCCTGCGAAACATTATCGTTTAAACTCTGTTGGTTTAAGGCGAGCAGGTATTAAAGGTGATAGATATAAAGTATTATCTGCCGCCTTTAGGTTGTTAAAGAATAAGAAACCTTTAGAAGAATTAGAACAGACTGAAGAAATGGTTTATTTACAACAATGGTTAAAGGTGAAGTCCAAAAGAGGTTTGCATGGCTTTATTGAAGTTTTTTAAGAGTTGCGCACAGAATAAGCTTTGTAATTAGTGTAAGATTTATTTTTATACTTAAGACAAGCAGGTTGTCTGGAGTTATTTAGAGTATATTTCTAAACTTAAAGCGAAATAGTTGAGGGATATAGGTTACAGGAACTTTATACAGAGTATTTATGAAGCAGACAATTATTTATGCCTTAGATTTTGATGGTGTGATTTGTGATAGTGCCTTGGAAACAGGAATTTCAGGGTGGAAAGCAGCATCCCATTTGTGGAATGATTTTTCGACAGCTATGCCCTCGCAACAAATGATAGATGATTTTCGCGAAGTTAGACCTATTATGGGGACTGGCTATGAGGCAATTTTGATTAATAAAATGCTTTATGATGGGGTCAATGTTGAGTCAATTTTAAAAGACTTTGATACTAAAAAAGATAAATTGATGAAGTCATCAAATATTAGTATTGATCAACTAAAAAAATTATACGGTGAAGTACGAGATAAATGGATTGCTGATAATATTGATGACTGGGTAGATAAAAACCCATTGTTTTCTGGTATTTCAGAAAAGTTGCAAAACCTAACAAATAGAGCAGTTTGGTATATTGTAACCACTAAACAAGAACGTTTTGTAAAGAAGATTCTTAAAGCTAATAACGTTCAAATACCTGGGGAAAGAATTTTTGGTTTGGATAGAAATCAAACAAAACAAGAAACCCTTATTGATTTACTAAAAAAACATCCTGATCAAGAAATTCACTTTGTTGAAGATATGCTTTCTTCCCTACTTAAAGTAAAAAGTAATAACAAGTTACAGACTGTAAAATTACTTTTTGCACCTTGGGGGTATAATACGGCTCAAGATAGGTTATATGCAAAAAACTTGAATATAGAGAGAGTTCATTTTGCTGATTTTCTTGAAGAAATTGATACTGATTTATATTGTGATCTTAAGCAATAACCTTGCTAGCTTTAGTTGGGGCGCAGTGCTTTTTAGCCTGCGTTCCTACAA
>VAPK010452721.1_pt1 | contig 24898 bp, 23 predicted proteins | sample 3395031 | NCBI WGS metagenome assembly VAPK01 (sample SAMN08290443, study PRJNA428436) | hydrothermal vent metagenome | isolation source: Deep-sea hydrothermal vent chimney 1 | place: Pacific Ocean: Juan De Fuca Ridge
AGCGTGTAAGTATATTACTTGATATTGTGGGTAAACGTTCTGAAGTTACAATCAGCCAACACGATTTGCTTTTAGCTTAAAACTTATACAAAACACCAACGGAAGGTGTGTTGAAATAAGTCCTTATACTTGTGTTTATGCATGGTAGGGCGGTAGCGTGCTTATTCAAAACATTAGCTGATTAATTCTGTTCGCGCCCTGAGTCCTTTGGTGAGACTCTGGGCAGGCCTGTTGAAGGGAACACACATAACATTTTGATTTACTGTTGCTTCCCGGTTATAGTCGACAAGATTCTCTTGAGTGAAGCCGAAGCTTGTCAAATAAGGTTCAGCATGAACAGAGGAATTAATAAGAGATTCTTTGTGTGATCTGCGCACGTTGTATACGCATTATGAGTTTATGCAGTAGCATAAACGTGCTACTCGACCAGATTTTCGCATGATCCAAACAGGACAGAAAAAGCAAAATCACCAGTACTATTCAATCTGTCTTGGCAGGATTAATCAGTACAAGATTTTTTTCTTTTGAAGTTAACTAGATGAGGACAAAACATGAATACCCATCTTCCTTTCAAGGAAAGACTGGTATCAGGATAAACTATTAATCTTAAATGTAGAGAATAATGACAACATATAACCCAACACAAACACATAGTCCGTCTGAGAATTCAATCTGCCGTGAAAATGATGAAATCAGTTTTGTTGATCTATTTATGGTCTTGGTGCGTCGCAAGAAAATAGTTATCGCAACTATGGTTGTTGTGCTGTTGAGCGCAATTGCCTATTTATTGCAGGCAACCCCCTTTTATGAAAGCAAGGCTGTGATCCAGGTAGGGCAGGTAGGCCAGGTAGGCCAGATTGAAGATTTGGGGCGCTTAAAGACTCGATTAGAAATAGAGCATCCATTTGCAATCAAACAAATTGATAGTGTAAGCAATTTCATCACAATCACAGCGCAAGCTCATACCAAGAAAGAAGGAAAGACGCAGTTAAAGAAAATCATTGATCAATTACTTCAGAAACATCGAGCTATTTACGATGCTGAAATAGCTGGCCAGCAGAAAATCAGTAAATTAATGAGCAGACAAATTGATAATATGCGTAGCCAGATAGAAAAGCTGCCACTTCTTACTAAAGATATAGCGAAAACTGAGCCTGCTCAAGCTATCACCCTTGTTTTGGAAAAAATTAAATTGATGAAAAATTTGTCGGAATTGGAAGAAAAAGTAGTCAATCTTAATTTGAATATTAATAAAATACGGTCAGTACCCACCAAACTTATTCTTGAATCGACCATTAAAAATAACCCAGTCAAATCAAAAGCAAAGCGGATCATTACATTAAGTATTGCACTTGGGTTTATAATTGGCATATTCATCGCCTTTATTGTTGAATTTATAGTTAGGGCCAGACAGCGAATGGCGGTTATAGAAAAACAAAGATAAGAGTAGTTTGGTTATCATAGCAGCGATACGATTTGTATCGTGGTTAAGGTACAGCGAATAATCTGGGAGTATTATTACTAGGTTAAGCTTCGTTTATACATGTCCGTCTAAAGTCTAACTCTACATGATTTATACTTCGTCGTGCTTGCGGCGGAGAGACTCATCACTGTGGTCTAATTCGCCGACCAGTATGCAACAAGGTTGTGTTTCAATAGCCCTGCACCAGCAGGGATATCATATGCAAGGGACTTACGTGGCCAGCTACGATACCTCACAGCCGCGGGAAGAGGGGGCCGAAAAAGTCGACCCCTACGCTGGTTAACCTCACAAGATGCAATAAAAAAGATCCGCTAACTGGTTATATTCGAAGCAAAGCCTGTTAGGAGAATTTATATCTTCCTTGACGGGGTATATTTTGTGTTCAAGCGTTAAATTGAAAGCACATTTTACATCAAGAATTCCTATGTTCTTGTCCACATATGTATTACTTACTACGTGGGCACAAGTAATGAGTATCCATTTTTCAAGACACACTATGAATACATCCCTGTACGCTCAGCAGCAACTTCCCTGATGCCGACGGTCTTGAAAAATGGGTACTCATTACTTGTGCCTCGGTAATATGTCGATCAACAATTGCATGACAGTACGGTAGCGTGTAAAAATCTCAATTTCCACATTAGCAAATTCCAATTCACTTCCTAATTTAAATTTTGGTAATAAAGAGACCCTTCATGTTTGATAATTCGACAATATTAATTACAGGTGGTACTGGATCTTTTGGTAAAAAATACACAAAAACGATCCTGGCTCGTTATAAACCAAAGAAACTAATCATCTTTTCTAGAGATGAGCTAAAACAGTTTGAGATGGCCCAGGAATTTAATGATCCTTGTATGCGTTACTTTATTGGTGATGTGCGAGATCCAGAACGATTGATTCAAGCTATGAAAGATGTGGATTATGTTATCCATGCAGCCGCTTTGAAACAGGTACCAGCAGCTGAATATAATCCTATGGAATGTATCAAAACAAATATTTATGGTGCAGAGAATGTTATAAATGCTGCTATTAATAATGATGTAAAGAAAGTTATAGCGCTTTCTACTGATAAGGCAGCAAACCCAATTAATTTGTATGGAGCCACAAAACTCTCATCTGATAAATTATTTGTTGCGGGCAATAATATGGTTGGTGGTCACCCAACACGTTTTTCAGTTGTACGTTATGGGAACGTGGTCGGTTCTCGTGGATCAGTAATCCCATTTTTTAAAAAATTAATAGAAAATGGTACAGAACATCTTCCGATTACACATGAGGATATGACTCGGTTTTGGATTACGCTACAGCAAGGCGTTGACTTTGTTCTAAAGAATTTTGAACGAATGTATGGTGGCGAGATTTTTGTACCTAAAATCCCTTCGGTTAAAATTATTGATCTAGCTAAATCGTTATCTAACAAACTACCTATGAAAATTGTAGGAATTCGGCCTGGCGAAAAATTACATGAAGTTATGTGTCCGGCAGATGACTCTCATTTAACTATTGAATTTAAAGATCACTTTGTTATATGTCCAAGTATAACTTTTTATAATAGGAATAATGACTTTACAGTGAATGCTCTCAATGAGAGTGGAAAATTAGTTGATCAAGGCTTTGAATATAATTCTGGAAAAAATCACCATTTTTTATCAGTGCAAGAAATAAAAAATTATGACAAGCTATCAGAATTATGATTCCTTATAGCCATCAAAGTATTAATGATGAGGATGTAGAGGCAGTTGTCGATGTTCTTAAGTCTGATTATCTAACACAAGGAAATACGGTATCAGCATTTGAAAGGGTGGTTCGTGAATATACTGGTGCAGAATATAGTGTAGCAACTAATAGCGGTACATCAGCATTACACCTGGCATGTTTGGCGTTAAATCTTAATAAAGGCGATTGGCTCTGGACAACACCAATTACATTTGTTGCGTCTGCTAATTGCGCACTTTATTGTGGCGCATCTGTCGATTTTGTTGATATTGACCCAAAAACATTTAACATGAGTACCAACAAGTTAAAAGAAAAACTTGAATATGCATATAAAAATAAATGTTTGCCTAAGGTATTAGTCGTTGTACATTTTTGTGGGTTATCTTGTGACATGGAAACCATTCATGCCTTATCTGAAAAATTTGGATTTTCCATTATTGAGGACGCATGCCACGCGTTAGGTGGTAAATATAGAGAGAGGCCAATAGGTTGTTGTCAATTTAGCGATGTAACTATTTTTAGTTTTCACCCAGTAAAAAGTATAACGACAGGTGAGGGTGGGATGATAGTTACGAATAATGATCATCTTGCGGCTAATATAAGGCTTTTATCGAGTCACGGAATTACTCGTGAACCTGTGATGATGGGTCAAAAAATAGATGCATCATGGTATTACGAACAAATAGCACTAGGATATAATTATCGTTTAACAGATATCCAGGCGGCGCTTGGTATAACTCAAATGAGAAGAATTGATTCTTTTATTGAGCGTAGGCATCAAATTGCAAAACAATACGATGTTCTGCTCTCTGGGTTACCAATCGAAGCACAAAATCGCACGAAGAATTCATATTCCGGTATGCATTTATATGTTATTCGCTTGCAGCTGGACAAAATAAGTAAAACTCATTCAGAGATATTTAACGAGCTAAGAAATAATGGTATTGGTGTTAATTTGCACTATATCCCAGTTCATTTACAACCTTGGTATCAACGGATGGGATTTAATTATGGGGATTTTCCCCAAGCAGAAAAATACTATCGAGAGGCAATGACTATACCATTATTCCCACAACTTCCGGATGATAATGTTGTAATAATTGTTGAAGAACTGCATAAAGCAATTCAATGAATATTGCAATAATACCAGCAAGAGGAGGGAGCAAACGAATTCCTAAAAAAAATATTCAAGAATTCATGGGAAAACCGATTATTGCTTGGTCTATACAAGCCGCAATAAATTCGGAATTGTTTCATAGTGTTCTTGTTTCAACTGATGATGAAAGCATTGCTGATGTAGCCATAAAATATGGTGCAGAAGTGCCTTTTATGAGGCCGAATAACCTGTCTGATGACTATACTGGAACAAACGATGTTGTTAAACATGCAATAAAATGGATTGAAAATAATAGACAGATGCCAGATTTTGTTTGCTGCATATACGCAACAGCTCCATTTATACAAAAGAAATACCTTGTTGATGGATATCACAGATTGTTAGCATCAGAAAAGTCATTCGCTTTTTCAGTAACCTCATTTGCATATCCTGTAGAGCGAGCAATTCGAGTTAACTCTTCAGGTACAGTTGGAGTAGTATGGGAAAATAATTTTAATAAGAGATCGCAAGATTTAGAATGCCTTTTTCATGATGCGGGTCAATTTTATTGGGGTAGGCCTGATGCGTTCATCAAAAATATTGATATTTTTTCCGAGGTTTCAATTCCAATTATTTTGCCAAGGCATCTTACACAAGACATCGATACTTTTGAGGATTGGAAGCATGCTGAATTGCTGTTTAAATCATTACTCATGTCTGGCGAATTGGATTTATGAATATTGTGATACGTGCTGATGCATCAGTGCAAATAGGCTCAGGTCATGTGATGAGATGTTTGACTCTAGCAAATGAACTTAGGGAGGGTGGTGCGGAAATTAGGTTTGTGTGCCGTAAGTTGTCTGGAAACCTTGATAAAATAATTCAAAAACATCATTTTATGATTTCTTTTTTACCGGAGGCTAGAAGCACCGTTAATGTTACAAATAAAGGGCCATATGATGTCGAATGGTTGGGTGTTTCTTGGGAGCAAGATGCAAGCGAAACTATTTCTGCTGTACAATCTTTTAATATCGATTGGTTAGTGGTTGATCATTATGGAATTGATAATCGATGGCTTAGAAAGCTTCGTAAATACGTCCGGAATATATTAGTAATAGATGACCTATCTAACCGAGAATTTGATTGTGACATACTGTTAAATCAAACTTATGGATTATCCGATACTGATTATCTGGGAAAGGTTCCAGAAGCGTGTAAGCTGTTAATAGGTTCAAAGTATTCACTTGTGCGTCCGGAGTTTTCAGCATTGCGAGGTAAGGCAAAAGAAAAACGTAGAAAACCTATAAAGATTAAGCGTCTATTAATAAGTCTGGGGAATATGGATCCTGAAAATTATACTCTTAGGATACTAAAGGGGCTTCAGAACATTAACTGGCATACGAAACCATCGATAGATGTAGTGCTTGGAGCGGATGCACCACATCTGGAAGTTGTAAAAAAATATATCAATTACCAATCGCTCGAAATCAATCTGCGTACTGACGTAATAGATATGGAAGATCTGTTGCTAGAAGCAGATTTGGCTATTGGTGCTGGAGGTACCACCTCATGGGAAAGATGCTGTCTAGGGTTGCCGTCGATTCTTATTCAAATAGCAGATAACCAGAAAAAGGTAATAAATAATCTTGTTAAAGCGGGTGCTGCGATAACAGTTAAAGACAATGATATTGAATCTGGTTTGACTTTTGAATTTAATCGATTGCAGACGGATTTATCCGAGTTATATATTATTTCCGAGCAAGCATTTAAAATTACTGAAGGAAAAGGGGGGAGAATATTAGCGTCAATGATGATGCCCATAATATCCAAGCACAGAAAGGATGTTACTCTTCGGTATGCGAAACTTAGCGACACTGATCTAATATTTGATTGGCAATCAGACCCAAATACTCGAAAATATTTTCATAATCCACTCAAGCCTGATTACTGTGAACATCAAAAATGGCTTAAGATGAAATTAAACGATTCAGATTGTTCGCTATACATAATTGAGCATGATGAGTGTCCTGCAGGTGTTGTAAGGTTAGACTATTGTTTAAATAAGGCTAGTGGCAATGAATATTATTATGTCTCAGTTTATATCGCGCCAGATCAGCATAATAAAGGAATTGGAACCATTGCACTTGAATATATTAGTAGGATGTATGGTGAGAATGTGTTGCATGCCGAAATTCATAATGATAATTGTGTATCACAATATTTATTTGAAAAGGCTGGATATGTTAGGCAGAAGAACGACAGGTTATATATAAGGCAACCTAAGACTTTGGTATAGATTTGTAATGGAAAACTATCTGGTAGCTACAGTAAAACCATGGAACATTAATGCGTTCCAAAGAAATTCATGTTTATTACCAGGCACATTTCACCTGATTACAGAACGCGAGCAATTAACTATTGAATATCTTGAAACAATCAATCCTCGCTATATTTTTTTTCCGCATTGGTTGTGGAAGGTACCAGACGAAATCACTTCAAAATATGAATGCGTTTGTTTCCATATGACGGATTTACCTTTTGGTCGAGGGGGGAGTCCCCTTCAAAATCTTATTTCTCGTGGATTGAAAGATACTAAGCTTACAGCGTTACGTATGGTATCTGAGTTAGATGCTGGACCGGTATACTCTAAATTAGAGATGTCTCTAGAAGGCAATGCTCAAAATATTTTTGAGCGTGTAGCAGAACTTGTTTATGACTTAATATCCTATATTATTGATAGCAAATCAGTTCCTGAGCAACAAAGAGGAGACATTGTTTTATTTCAACGCCGGAAACCAGAAAATAGTGTTTTACCTAACTCTGGAGAAATAGAGAAACTATATGATCATATCCGCATGTTAGACGCAGATTCTTATCCCCGTGCGTTTCTTCGCTATGGGGAGTACCTTTTGGAGTTTTCTAATGCATCATATTCGGGGGTTGAATTGCTGTGTCAGGTAAATATAAAGAAGGTTAAATAATTGTTATCTGTAAAAATAGACCGACGTGTAATATCGTTATTATCTCCACCATATGTTATTGCCGAGTTATCTGCTAATCACAATGGGAATCTGGAGTGTGCGCTTAAAACTATAGAAATGGCTAAAGCTATGGGAGCCGATGCGATTAAGTTACAAACATATACGGCAGATACGATGACGATCGATTGTGACAAGGTTGAATTTAAAATAAATGGTGGGCTATGGGATGGTTTTAACCTTTATGAGTTATATGAATGGGCTCAGACACCTTATAAGTGGCATAAAAAAATGTTTGAGCATGCCAAAAAAATAGGAATCACCTGTTTTAGTACGCCATTTGATGAAACAGCGGTTGATTTATTGGAGGACTTGAACGCTCCTGCATATAAAATTGCTTCTTTTGAAGCTGTTGATTTGCCTCTAATTAGGTATGTTGCAAATACTGGGAAACCTATGATTATTTCAACGGGAATGGCTAATCTTGAAGAAATAGAAGAAGCTGTTGATGTGGCGCATGATGGAGGTTGCGTTAATTTGATTTTATTACATTGTATTAGTGGTTATCCAGCACCATTTGAGCAATCAAATTTAAAAACAATTCCAGATATAGCAAATAGGTTTAATGTGGTTGCTGGACTTTCAGATCACTCTCTTGGTACAGCTGTCTCTGTTGCGGGTGTTGCGCTTGGTGCATGTGTAATTGAAAAACATGTAACTATGAATCGAAAAGATAAGGGGCCTGATAGTGATTTTTCACTTGAGCCGGAAGAGTTGAAAAGGTTATGTGTTGAAACAAAGATCGCATGGGAGTCCCTCGGTAAAGCAAGTTATGAACATAAGCCCGTAGAAGAAAATAATATGCAATTTAGACGTTCGATCTATGTGGTTAAAGATATTAAGGCAGGGGAGAGAATTACAATGGAAAATATTCGTAGAATTCGTCCAGGCTATGGTTTGGCACCAAAGTACTTTGAGGAAGTTATTGGAAGAACTGCAAGAGTCGATTTGGAACGTGGTACAGCCTTACATTGGGATTGTCTTAGTGAGTAATATATTAGTAATAGCTGCGCACCCAGACGATGAGATTCTGGGGTGCGGCGGAACAATGGCTAAACATTCAGATAATGGGGATGATGTATTTGTTCTTTTTTTGGCTGATGGTGAATCCTCACGTATGCCTTCATCAGAAAATGGAAAAATTATTGAAAAGCGTTACGATAGTGCTCGGAGAGCGTGTGAAAAACTTGGTGCATATGAACCCTTCTTCTTAGGGATGCCCGATAATATGCTTGACACCATTCCATTGCTGGATATTGTTAAGCGGGTGGAAAAAAAAATCACAGAAGTGCAAGCTAATATTATTTATACCCATCATGGGGGTGATTTGAATATTGATCACCGGATCTGTCATCAAGCAGTTATAACCGCAGCAAGGCCACAGCCTGGAACAACGGTACAAGCGATTTATTCTTTCGAGGTTAACTCAAGCACAGAATGGGCAACCAAATCAATTGGGGAGCCTTTTTCCCCTAATTATTTTATCGATATAACGAAATATTTAGCTAAAAAAAAACGAGCGCTTGAGGAATATCATTATGAGTTAAAAGATTACCCTCACCCAAGATCTTTGGAAGGAGTGATTGCTTTGACGCGTGTACGTGGTATTGCTGTTGGTTTCGAATATGCTGAATCATTCGTTGTCGAAAGACAAGTAAAAAATTAGTTTTTTATTATATAGTAAGATTAAATATTTCATTTCATAAAACATGAAGCCAAAGTTAGCAATTGTTTTTTGCATTCATCACAAGCCCTGGTTGCTGATGTCTACGTTAATAACGATAGCTCTTCAAGATTACTGTGATTTCGACTGCTTTTTTATTAAAATAAAAGGTAATGGAGAATCTGTAGATAAGGAAGAATATAAAGAGTACTACTTGCTAGCTGAGAAATATGGAATTAATCCTCAGTTGAGTCCGTGGGATGAGCAGGTGATCGATGTTGCGAATGGTTTTACTAAGTCGGGAAAATACTATATAGAAGTGGAGAATGACCATGCTTTGGATTCTGGTGCATGGTATAAATTTTTAAAGTCGGGTTTATGGAAAAGTTACGATCATTGCCTCTTTTTACAAGAAGGAACGTTGTTGACAAGTCCTTCTGTGTTGTCTTCATTAGTTAATATATCAAAATCTTCCGATATTGATTTTGTTTCAGCCGGTCATGAAAAAAGACGTATACCAAAAAATATATTTGAGAATTATAGTAAAAATTCAAAGCGCGCAACATTATTGGATAATTTTCATGATGAGAAAATACGGGAAACGTTTGAAATATTCTCTCGTGATAAAGAATTTAAACTTTTATATAGTGCTTACCCAAATAATTTTCAGTTGGAAACACAAGATCACGTTCCAGATAAAATAGACTCATTTGTTACTAAATTATATCAATCACTTAGAAGTTTAAAACATGAGAATACATTCCCATTATTAGATGAGAGCATATATGTTAACACTTTGAGAAGGAAACGCAGTGAAATTGTGGGGGAAATGGTCAATATTAATGGCGTAAACTACCATGCAGAAAATGAAATAGAGTGGTTTGGATGTTCAGCGCAACACTTTCTTAGTTACCGTATTATTGAAAAGTTAGTACATAAGCTGGATGAACATAAAATATGGGATGTTCTGGATCTTCCTTATTCAGGCACTGCGCTGGAAATTATCTGGGGAATGATGCCAAGCTGGCTTGGGTTCAATAAATATTTTTTTGATGGTATTCATAGAGTTAGAAAGAATTTTATTAGCTATAAAAGAGAAGATGATGCATATGGAATGACGAAGTATATAAATTCGTATTACAAAGGCATGATTGAAGTGAGCTGTTTAGATGAGAAAATAAAAATAAATAAATATGATAAACGTTACAATTATATTCGCAACAAATTATCTGATATGTATTTTAAATGAAGAATCTATATCCATAACATATATTTTGATTGTTAGTTAAATGAAAACAATTTTTCTTGTTGGTAGAATTAATTATTTTAGATTTTTTTTGTATCTTATTGAGGAAACAAAAAATAGGAGTATTAATGTAGAAATATGGATTATTGAAGATGATATTATTCAAAAAGGCGAGAAATCATATTTATATCCATCAAAAGACAAAATACCAGAAAAATGTTTGGATAAGGAAATTAGATATATAAAAAGTGCAGATATAGAAAAGTGCCTATTGGATCGTAATAGCACTTTTTTCGTTTTTTCTCTGCATTTCCCATCATATTATATAGCAGAAAATAATCTTGAAAAATATACAAATAGATGGATAACTATATTTACTGGTCCTGATAGTTATTTTGAAATAGCAGAGAAACATGCATCCAGTAATCTCCTTAGTAATGGAAAGTTATATTTTCTAACTTATAGTGATTATTGGTGGAAGCAGGGTATTAAATATTTGGAGGAATATTATCCGAAAAATTTTTTACTAAAAGAGAATTTAGAAAGCACTTCAATAGGGCATCCGGAATTTGATGCTTTTAAATCTATAAGTAAAGAGGTAATTAAAGAAAAATATAAACTACCATTAGATAAAGAAGTGTTTTTATATTTGCCATTCCCATGTGCTTTGAGAAACAATAAGAATCCATTCGAGAAATTGTTTACAAGCTTTCTAAATGTGCAGTACACATCGAGCGATAATGTCACGCCGAGATTGTTTTTTAAACAGTTGATAAATAGAGTTATTAGCTTCTTGCAAGTGATAACTACTAAAAGTACACGCAACCTTCTATTAAAAGGCATTAAAGAAGAAAATATTTTCAAAGCCATAAAGCAGTTTTGTGAGAAAGAGAATCTTTATCTTATAGTTAAGCCAAGAAAAAAATTTCCTGTGTCTAAGTACGTAATTTCGAATGCAGATCTGGTGGTATGGGATGATGAATCCCAGCAAGATCCGCCTATTCTAAAAGAACTGTTAACAGTATCCAGGATTTGTTTTTCTTATTATAGTTTATCGGTCTTATCTTCGGTTTTCGCAAAGGTTTTTCATCTAAATGCATCCTTGCCAGGGGATTTTTTTTCTGGTGAAAGGAGTAAATTCTGGTTTTCTGATAAAAACAAATCAATTTTTAATTATAGTGGCGTCTGTGAATCGTGGGAACTTGAGAAGGTGAAAACTCAGTTACCAAAAACAAATTTGAGAAAATTAACGATCGATAAAAAAAGTTGGATAGATTATGTTAATAAATATTCTGGGTTCTCTGATTATTCTTCAAGTAAGAGATGTGTTGATTTTCTGCAAAATGAGAAGACAAAAGATGATAAAGATTAACACATATGTACGTAGTATCGAGATTTAGTGTTGGTTGGATAGAGTGAAGCAAAGAGATTTCTGATGAAAAGTCTGGAAAAAGCACACGTTGACAAAAAGGCGCTAGTGATCATGGGTGGTCCTTCACTTGTACATAATAGTGAAATGTTGAAGAGGGTGGTCGATAGAGGGTATACGGTTTTTCTTGAGGCGAAGGCATTGACGCCCGAGTTCTTAAATTTAGAAATAATGCCTGACTATTATTTCGCACCTTATCCAGAGAAGATAAAAGATAATGCTCTTCAAAACTTTATTTTTCGTTCGTTTTTGGCAAAAGTGAGCATCAGGAAATATATAAGAGAAGAGTTTTTATATGTTGTGGATGATATGCGCGAGAATTTCACTAGTTATTTTGAGAACTGGAGGCCACATAAGGGGATACATAAACGATTTAGATGGAAAGAAGGTGTTTTTTTAAAGGATTCGCCTTATGATCTTTTGGGGGAAATTCCTAATGCTGCAATAATTACAAATGAGTCTTTATTGCGTGAACATTTCCCAAATTTTAAATATCAAAATGATTTGCATTATTTTCATTTAAAAGATGAACCTTATGATTTTACTATTGATAAGTATTATAAAGTTGACAAATCAGAAGATGGCATTTATCTAAATGGTATGCAGTCAATGAATTCTGCGGCAATAACGCTATACCCATTGCTAAACTTTATGGGGTTTAGGCAAGTGTTTCTGCTAGGGATGGATATGACCATGATGGGGACAATGGAGTATTCTGCTAAAAGAATATTTAAGTCGATGTTTCATTATTGGATGTATTTCAATAAGACTAGTAAGGCATTTAATGCATGCTTCAAGAGAAATTTCCCATTTTACTATAGACCCAACAGTGAGTTTAGAGATATCAGTATTATTATGAATGAATCAAATATGATAATAACGAGGGTGTATGAAAAGGATAAGTACGTGGCACAAATAAAAAATGAGAATGCTTGCACCTATGATAAGTTATAGTGATGTCGAAATAATTGACAAAACATTAAAGAGACGATTATGAATGTAACAATTTTTTCCTATGGAAGGATGCAAAGTGAGCGTTGCCCTAATAAGATGCTTAGAGAATTTGGAGGTGCGACGTTAACTGACATTATTATGGGGAAGCTGAAAAACTCAAAATACCCTACATTTTTTTCAGGGTACGAAGAAGAATTTAGGCGTAAAGCTAGCAAGCACAAAATAAAATATGTGCAAAGAACAAAAAAGTCAGCATTTATAGATGAGCCTATTGTGGAAATTTTATCCTTTTTAAAGGAAGTGAAAAGCGAGTATTTGCTTGCTGTAAATCCTTGCCTTCCTTTGCTGAAACTTGAAACCATAGAAAAATTTCTTCAAGAATGTATTGCGAATAATTACAGGCCTGCATTTGCTATAACTCCAGAGAAAAATCATTATCTTGATGATGATTTTACGCCAGTAAATTTTGATCTTGGTATGAAAACAATTAATACGAAAACTGTTAAAAAAATATATTCATTTGCTCATGCACTATATTTTTTTAATAAAGACTATTTCTTCGAAAATGAAAGGTATTGGGATTGGGGTGAGGTTCGTTTGGCAGAGTTAGAGAATAAATACGAATTATCAGATATAGACACTGAAGAAGATTTTACAATGGTGGAGGCACTATGGATAAGTCAAAAAAATAAGATGGTTAATATATAATTAGTAAAATTACATGTTACAAGCAGGAAGTGAAATGGATAACGTTGCGATATCAGTTGTAGTAACAAATCATAATTATGGGAATATGATTAGAAGATGTATACGTTCATTGCTTCACCAGGACATAAATAGGTCATTATATGAAATTATAGTAATTGATGATGCAAGCACAGATGACTCACTTGAGGCGTTGGAATCATTTAGGGTGAATGAGGATATACGTCTTATTACAAACACGGAGAATCTTGGGATTGGTGCCGCATCTAGACTTGGTGTACTAAACTCATATGGAAAATATTTTGTTCGAGTGGACTCGGACGATTATGTGCAGCCGGCTTTTTTGTACATGTTGTATAATTATTTAAAATTCAAACCTGAATATGCTGCGGTTACATGTGACTATTTTGTTACTAGTAATGATGAGCAAATAATATCTGTTGAGTCGTTTGATAAAAATGCAATAGCCTGCGGGGTCATGTTCAGGACTTCATACCTGGAAGTAATAGGTTCATATAACCCTGACAAAGAAATATTCGAAGACGTTGATTTGTTTGATAGGTTAGATAAGGGGAAAATATATCATTTGCCGGTACCACTATATAACTACGTAAAGCATGAGAAGTCAGCGACAACAAAATATGCAAAAAAAAACAGACGCAAATGAAAAGTATAATTAAGAATAAAATAAATTATCCTGATTTCTGAAATTGTGGTTATAACACTAAAGCATGAAAAATAAAATCGCATTAAGAATGGATGATGTTGGTGCAAGCAGTAAGCAATATGAAATATATTCAAAAAAATTATTTGGTATGGGAAACTTCCTTTTTCTAAAACGCTTAAAGTGGCTAAAAGCATGGGGTGTATATCGAGAAATGACCGAACAAGAGTGGATAAAAGTTTTTGATCTCTTGGATAAATATAAGGCTAAACTTACTGTAGGTATAACTGCTTGTTGGGTTGAATATGATGGTACATTGACGTCGTTTCCAAAAAAATATCCAGAAGAGGCGAGGCTATTAAAATATGGTCACGATAAAGGGTTTATTGAAATAGCTAATCATGGATTAACTCATTGTGTATTAAAGAATAATTTGTTCTTGCCTCGATTATTTTGTTCAAATAGAACTTATCATCGAGAATTTTGGGATTGGTTAGATCAGGATACTCACACAAGACATGTACGTAAGTCACAGGAAATACTCCAATCGTACTTTGGTGGAAAAATTACCACACTAATCCCCCCAGGTAATGTCTATTCGGAAAAGACGATTTTTGCTGCTAAAGAGCAAGGAATTAGATTAATTAACTGTAATACGGATGACCTTCAATATGACTCATTGCGAGTTGTGGGGAACACAAATGTACTAGCATTTCATGATAGAGAGATTGTGGAATTTGGTGTTGCTTGGCTTAATTCTCTTCTAGAAAAGTATAAAAACCACCAATTTGTTTTTGTCAGAGATTTATAGCATGGATATATCAATTAGAAGATATTACTTAGATAAGTTGCTGGAAGATAATGTAAAACAAGGAAATGGGCTTATTTTGGATCTTGGCGGAAAGAAGGATAATAAGAGAGGTGAATATAGACCTAAATCATCAAAAAAATTAACTTGGTTATATCTGAATAATGATGTATCTACTAAACCAGATATTTTATGTGACTTGCCCGAAATTTCAGTTAAATCAGAGAGTGTAGATTGCGTTTTGCTAATCGAGACTCTTGAATATATACCAAATTTGGAAGTATTGTTTGGTGAATTATACAGAATATTAAAAAAAGATGGGGAACTATTGGTCAGTTTCCCATTTCTCCATTCGATCCATGGTGACAAAAAGTATGATTATTATAGATTAACGGAAAACTGTTTTCGTTATTACATCCGAGATAAATTTTCACTTGCTCATGAAAATAGAATGGGGGGGATGATTGCAGTTATATATGATTTGTTAAGATGTTATTTTTCATACCAAGTAGAAGATACGGTATTAAATAAATCTATAAGAAAAGTGCTAAAATTTTCACGAATATTATTTCTTTATCTGGATAAGATATTATTTAGAAATAATTTTTATATAAATACGGGATATTTTTTTGTCTGTAAGAAAGTATGAATATGGATTTAGAAAAACAACAAGTGATACGTAAGATGTTACGTGAATACTATAAAACATATTATCTTGATACGCTTAAGTTATATGATTGGGAAGAACGATATAATAGTATACGAATACATGAAGAGGAAGTGATCGGAAAAAAAGTAATTGATATGTTGGTGAAATGTGAGGTGCACCTTGAAGGGAAGAGTGTTTTGGTGGCGGGTGCTGGTACGGGAGCGGAATTATTTTATTTACATAATTCAATTAGCGAAGTAAATGCCTATGCGATTGAACCATATGTGGATGCATTTAAAATTCTCCAAAGGAAAGCAGAATTATATTCATTGCCTGCTGAAAGACTGAAGCAGTCTAAGCTGGAGTGCTTACCATTCGATGATGGTATGTTTGATGTTGTTATATGTTTTACAGTGCTTGAGCATGTCGATGATATAAGGAAATCTATACATGAAATTTATAGAGTGCTGAAGTCTGGTGGCAATGCCTTGTTAGAAACACCCAACTATTATTATCCGGAAGAACAACATTATAAATCATATACATTCCCACCAAAATTATCTAAAACACTAGCTCGTTTAGTGCTAAAGGCAAGGGGAAGGTATTCAGAATTTTTTGAATCACTGAACTTTATTTCAAACAGTGATATCGATAAAGTACTGTATGAATTAAATGCCTCGTATATTAGATTAGACAAGTACACGAAGATCTCTGGAGGAAAAAACTTTGTAACTTATCTTGTTTGGTTTTACTCGATATTGTTCAAAATACCGAGAAACCAGGTAATTTTGGTTAGTAAATAAATTAATAATACTGTTTATATATAAATAAATATTTGCAGATGAATAATAAGTTGAACAATAAAATCTCCTTAATAAAAATCCTATTAATATATGCAAAACCGCAAGGTAAATTATTGGTATTGTTAATATTAATATCGTTAATTGCTACGATTTTTGCCACCTTACAGCCAGCTATTCTCTCGGGGTTCGTAAATGTTGTAGTTACATCACAAGATGCCAATACTAAGCCAGTAGAATCAAATGTAAGCGCAGATTCGGGTGTGCAAGAAATATTCAATTTAAATAAATTAGGGTCGATTGTACAATCACTGATCGATGATAATTTGACGTATGGTGATGATGATATATGGAAGTCATTAAGTGCATTGTCGCTTGTGTTTATAGTTATATCATTTTTGGTTAGCGTATTTAATTATTTGTCAGAAGTGGTTGGTAGATTGATTAGGGCGAGAGCAACAACCCATGTGCGTTCTGAAGTGATTTCACATATATTATTTCAGAATTTATCATTTGTGTTAAATAATCGATCAGGCGAATTGATTTCAAGAATTATACTGGATGCAACAAATACTGCTCATGGGGTTGGACCTTTAATAAAGAGCTTTGTTTATAATAGCACTCTAATATTAATGTATAGCATGTATTTGTTTAGCACCAGTATTTTTATGGCGTTTGCTGTAATAGTAATTATTTTATTGCAATTAATATTTACAAGGGTACTAAAAGGACCGGTTAAAAAAGTCGAACGAGGTTTTTATGATTATCAGGCAGCTTTAACATCCTCAATACAGGAGTTATTAACAACTATTCGGGTTATAAAATCATTTGGGGCAGAAGAACTCGAGGAAAAAAGAATGCATGCTCGTGTGATTGATGCTTCAAATGCGGATTTTAGACAAGGCTTAGTTAGACGAATTGAACAACCAACGAGAGCATTTATAGATTCATTGTCAATGCTCGGAATACTCATTGTTGGAATTCTGGAAATTAGGAGTGGTGGTTTGAACTTATCAGGATTTTTACTTTTCCTGTTGATCGGCAAATTGATTATTTCCCCAATAAATAATCTTGCTGTTAGTCTAACATGGGCGCATGCTGTAACAGCATCTTTTGAGCGAGTAAACGCTATTTTATCGTCAGAGTCTGATATTAAGGATGGTGTGATATTAAAAGATACATTTAATAGAGAACTGGAAATAAAAAATATTGTTTTTTCTTATGGAAAAACAGTAGCAATAAATAATATATCACTGGACATAAACAAAGGGGAAGTTGTCGCGTTGGTAGGGCCTAGTGGAGCCGGCAAATCAACATTTGTTGATCTATTACTTAGATTTTATGATGTGGGTGCGGGAAGTATATTAGTTGACGGAATCCCGATCAAAGAGTGTCAAGTAATGCCATATAGAAAACTATTTGGTGTTGTTCCTCAGGAATGTTTGCTGTTCAATGACACAATATACAATAATATTTCATTTTCCAATGAGATGATAACTAGAGAACAAGTAATACATGCTGCAAAAATAGCAAATGCTCACGAATTTATTTTGGAGTTACAGGATGGTTATGATACGACAGTCGGTGATAGAGGTTTGAAACTGTCAGGAGGTCAAAGGCAGAGAATTTCTATAGCTCGAGCAGTTGTAAATAACCCCATGATACTAATACTTGATGAAGCAACAAGTGCTCTCGATTCATATTCAGAAAAAACTGTTAAAGTTGCGATTGATAATATCTTGAAAGATAGTACTGCAATTATAATTGCGCATAGAATCTCAACTATTAAAAATGCAGATAAAATTGTTGTTATGAATCATGGTAGCGTTGAGGCAATAGGCACACATGATTGCTTGTTGCGGGAATCTAAAACATATGCGATTCTATGTGAGCAACAGTTGTAGTGACACATTAATGCTGTTCTGTCTAATCGTGCTAACAAAACTCACCTAAATTATAAAAATTGAAGATAAATATACTATTCACGCTTCAAATAAATCATAAAGGTGGCGGGGGGAATCAGTTTTTGCTGGCACTTAAAAAACAATTTGTTATGCTAAATAGCTATGAGGATGATCCATTTAAAGCAGACGTTATATTGTTTAATAGTCATCATAATATACTTGAAGTTTTAGACATAAAAAATAAATTTCAAGAAAAAATCTACATACATAGAATAGATGGACCAATGAAAGCATACAATAATAACAACAAATTGGATTTGCGAGATTTATTGGTTAGAATTGCAAATAAATATTTGGCAGACGGAACAATATTTCAGTCTTTTTACTCTAAAGAGAATAATGTAATAGAAAAAAAATTTTTAGAAAATATAGTATGTCATAATGCACCAGATAGTGAGCTGTTTTTTAGAAAGGATTCCGCTAGCGAGATATTCGGTGGAAAAGTCAAATTAATTGCTACAAGTTGGTCTGTTAATTTAAATAAAGGTTTTGAGATATATAAATGGCTTGATGCTAATTTGGATTTTTCAAAATACGATTTGGAATTTGTAGGAAACTCACCGGTAGAATTCAAAAACATCAAAATGACAGCTGCGATAAATTCCATTGATTTATCAAAGAAACTACGAGAAAAAGATATATTTATTTCCGCATCTAAATACGAATCGTGTTCAAATTCGATATTAGAAGGGTTGCATTCGGGGTTGCCATGTATAGCAATTAATAGTGGATCAAATAAAGAAATAATAGGCAAAGCAGGAATTTTATTCGATCGTGAAATTGAAATACCTGAATGTTTAAAAGAGATTGAACGTAGATATGCATATTATGTAGACAATATAAGCGTCTCTAGTATTCAACAAGTAGCTTTTGCATATATTAATTTTTCAAAAAAATTAAAACAAAAATCTATAAAAAAGAAGGAAGAGAATGAGTTTGTTTATGCCCTAAGGAGGACAATTATGCTTAAACTGGCTATAAGTATGGAGAAAATTATATCGTTCACAATAAGCCATTTAAATTATTTTTTTAAGAAAACTTAATTATGATAAAGCATGTCGTAAAAAATTTAATTGGGTTCTGTAGCAATAAAGTTTGTCTAAGCGAAATATATTATATTGTGGAAAGTAAAAATTGGGTAATTTTTACTTTAGGTCAAGAAATAAAGAAACATATTAAACAATATAAATTTAAAATATCCTTGTCAGATATTGGCATACGTAATTCTGTTGTGCATTATGCATCTATAAATACATTTTATTCTTCGCTGGCTAATATCAGGAAAAACAATAGCAATATAATTATTGTTACCTGGTATCATATTGTAGACGGTGATGAAAGAATAGATGACATATTAGATAATGATAGATATGTGGATATCTGGCACACATCATGCTCTACAACAAAAAATCAATTGATTGAACTTGGAATAAATAAGAATAAAATAGTAATAATTCCAATTGGCATTGATGCAAGTTTATTTGAGAAAGAGTGTTTTGTGCGACCACTAAATATGCGGGAAGATCTGGGTATATCAAAGGATAGTATTGTTATTGGCTCATTTCAAAAAGATGGTATAGGTTGGGGGGAAGGTAATGAGCCGAAATTAATAAAAGGACCCGATATATTTTGTGATGTTTTAGAAAAGTTATCAGTTAAATATAATATAGTTGCTTTGTTGACGGGGCCGTCAAGAGGGTTTGTTAAAAATAACTTGCAAAGGCATAATATTAAATATATTCATCATTGTTTAAGCAATCCAAACGATATAGTTAAATACTATAAAGTATTAGATTATTATCTGATTACTTCTAGAGTAGAGGGTGGGCCAAGACAGATTGCAGAGTCATGGGCGAGTGGTGTTCCTGTTATTAGTGCGAATGTTGGAATGGCTACAGATATTGTAAAGCATGCAAAAAATGGAATGTTAGTTAAATCACAATGCGTTGATGAATATGTTTCAAATTTTGACATCTTAATTCATAATAAAAAATTAAGGGGAATGATTACTAAGTCAGCCGCAAGGGATGTGAAAAAATATGATTGGAAAATACTTGCGGATGAAATGGCCAAAATGTATACGAAAAGTATGGAACACATAAGCATATAGATGTGTCTTGCAGTGTAATTAGTATAAAATCTATGGAAATTATAAGTAAATAAAAGGTTTAAAAATATACTTAAATGCAAATTGGTAGAATCATCATTATTAATATGAATCACTAGTGTCCCAGCGTTTAATCTAACAAACACAATTGGCCAGGAAAATCCGACTCAAAACAGGGAAGATCGTTGCCCAAAAATACCTGGTTTGATGGAGTATTTTCGAAAATGGTTACACTTAAAATCTATAATATTGTATAAACCCCCTCTGTCTGGATAGTTGTCTACTCGGTAAGATAGTAATCACCCCGAAAATTAGCGGAGGTCAAAAGTAGAGTTTTCTCGTAAACCAAACGTCAGCGAAACCTGTTATCGTACCAGCCGATTCTGTTGGATGAGAACGCGGAGATTGCTGATTGGTTGATTCGATTAACATATAATTAGAAGGACTGGAGCTTTGGGCTGTGCCGGGATTGCCTGCGTAATGTCAAAGGTTTTGGCTGGAACCACAAGCGCATCTACCGGATTTACAAAGAGTTAGCGTTGACTCACGGATAAAACCCAGAACGACGAATCGAGTGGGAGAAGCCTGTACTGCTGGCCGTGCCTAATGTGCCGACCAGACCTGTCAATGGATTTCATGCCGGCTGTCTGATAGCCGCACGTTTCGATTGTTCAATCGTCATCGATGATTTTAACCGAGAGGGTCTGGGTATCGAGGCTGACTTTTCACTCCCTGCGGTGCGTGTTATTCGCGCACTGGATCAAATCATCGAATGGCGAGGTAAACCGGACAAACTGCGCAGTGATAACGGTCCGGAGTTCATTAGTCAGGCGCAGGAACAATGGACAAACAAACATGACATACAGGTTGAGTTTATCCAACTCGGTAATCCTCAACAGAATGCTTACGTCGAACGTTACAACCGGCGTGCGATACAGCTGGTTAAGCCAGTACCGGTTTAACCCGATAATGGAAGTACGGGACTATGCGACACGGTGTGGCTTTGGTTCGACAATAATGAATGGCTCACAAGGCCAATGGTAGGTTACCACCGAAATAAATGCTGATAGTGCATGAACTCTACTTTTGGCATAGCTAATAATGGGGTGATTACCTTATCATAAAATTATTACTCCAAGTCATAGGTGAATGGGACATCTTTACTTACTTGTTAATGAATAGCCGTGTAACATGAATAATGATCAAATTTAATTTGGAAATACCATGAACGATAGGGTTGTAGTGGATGGTGTATTGGTTTGGTTGGGTGATAAGCCAGATGATAATTTCTGGGATGACCATTGGAGCCACCATGTAAATAGACAGCTAAAAAATGTAAAGATACCATGGTATCTAAATGACCTGGTGGAAAAACTTGAGGCTGGTTGTTCTGTTCTTGAGGCTGGTTGTGGTACTGGTGCAATAGTGAGTGCTTTAAAGAGAATGGGGTTTAAAATTGAGGGAATTGATTCGGCCACAAGAACTGTCGAGCATTTAAATAGCATAGGTTTGTCTGTTAGAAAGATGGATGTTAGAAATACAGATTACACTGATGATACTTTTGATGCCTATGTTAGCCTTGGAGTAATAGAACATTTTTTTGACATTAGTGAGACTCGGAAAATAATACAGGAAGCAACAAGGATAACCAAAAAAGGTGGTCTCTTGTATTTCTCAGTACCATTTACAAATAGATTAAGAAAGTCAATTATAAGGAACAATATAGATACGAAAACAATCGTTAATGAAAATAACTTCTATCAGAGATCTTTTGATTCCGGAGAAATGTCAGCTCTTTTTTCTGGATTGCCCCTAAAGATAATAAAAGAGGGATGTTACGACGCAGCAAAAGGAATTGCTGATGAGGTATCAAGTTTGGTATGGATAAAAAAGAAACCATGGCGTATCCCATTTTCTTTAATTGATCGAAACACCTGCTGGCTTAATGACTATGGGCACATGATATATAAAATATATCAGAAAGTATAAACATTAATAATGAGAATAAATATAGATTTAATAATAAAAGTCTTAGGGACGTTGTCTTTACCGATGAGAATTGTTCCATGGAAAGTGTTAGTTAACATTCTAACATTAGAAATAATATCATTTTCGTTTTCAAGAAACCCCAAAGAAAAATTATTGATGCTACTGGAGTTGGAAAGGCGACTATACCAACTTACTTCAAAAGCAGCGATAAAATATGATAATGGTATACACCCAAAACATAGGCTAACCAACTATCATGAATTTTTCATTAGGAGATTAAATAAGGGAGAACGTGTTATAGATATTGGGTGTGGGAATGGTGATTTATCATATGACATTGCTTTGGCTGGTGCAAAAGTGACTGGTATGGAGATTAATGACAAAAGTTACAATCGAGCAATAAATAGATATAAATTAAGAAATTTACAATTTATTCAAGGTGATGTGCTAACGTCACTTCCAACTGAGAGATTTGATGTCGCTGTTATGTCAAACGTTTTAGAACATATAATGAATAGAGTAGAGTTTCTAACTCGGGCTCGAAAAATAATAAGACCGAAAAAATGGCTGTTAAGAGTGCCACTGTATGAAAGAGACTGGAGAGTGCCGCTTATGAAGGAAGTGGGAATTGAATATAGACTAGATAAAACGCACTATACTGAATATACAATAGAAGAGTTTGAATCAGAATTAGAAGAGTCAGGATTAAAAATAACATATAAGGAAATAAGATGGGGTGAAATATGGTGCGAAGCGGTTCCCATTAATGAACAATACTAAAAAAAAATCATGCGGTTCAATATGCATGTTTTTTACTTTTGGAGTATCGTTGAGGAAATGGAAAAAAACGGGCCTTTTGTCAAGGGAAATGCAGTTGTACAAATACTATTCAAGTAATAACATTCATATAAAGATATTTACTTATGGTGGTCTGCAGGATATGGAATGTTATTGTGAAACTGATAATATAGAGATCATTCCATTGCTCATAGATGAAAAAAAAACAGCATCAAGGTTGTCAGTGTTTTTTTATTCTATTGTTGAGGCATATAGGCATAAAAATAAAATATATGAGTGCGATGTCTTAAAAAGTAATCAGATGCTAGGCGCGTGGATTCCTATGTTCTTACATTGGACACATAAAAAACCATTTGTTTTAAGATGTGGTTATGAACACTATAAAACAGGTGTTTTAGAAAAAAAGCCCTTAGCATGGAAAGTTATGATTTACCTGATTTCCCTGCTTGCATATAAAAGCGCCAATAAAGTGATCCTGACTTCAGAAGAGGATAAGGAATTCGTCAAAAAAACTTTTAAAATAAAAGAGAAAAAGATAGCAGTTATTCCAAATTATGTTGACACGGACAAATTTAAGCCATATACAGATATAAAACAGGTTAATGCTACTAGAATATTATATTTTGGCAGATTGAGCCGAGAAAAAAATATATCAGCTGCCATTGAGGCATGTAAGTTAAAGGAAGTTGGATTAGATATTATTGGAGATGGCGAGTTAATCGAGAACTTAAAAAAACAAACGAAGGAAATCAATGCGGATGTGAGGTTTCTGGGGAAGAGAAATAATGATGATTTACCTCTGATACTTGGAGAGTATAACATTGTTATTTTACCTTCGTTTTATGAAGGGTGTCCAAAGAGTCTCTTAGAGGCGATGAGTTGCGGTAAATTAGTAATTGGTTCAGATGTTTCTGGAATAAGAGAAATAGTACAACATAAAAAGACAGGGTATCTCACTAATACAGACTACATGAGTATTGCTAAAAGTATAGAATATGTGATCAATAATCAACAATTAATAAAACAAATAGGGCGAGCAGCCAGGAAATATATACTAGAAAAATATAGTATAGAAAGATATTCTCAAGATGAATTAAAAATATATAGTGAAATTATTAACGAATAATAATTACTGTAATATATTTAGTTGGTAGTAGATCTATTTAGGATTCCAAGTTAGAAAAATTAGATTCTCAATCACTACTGTCTCAGTAATATCTTTATGGTGTCTGGTAAATCTCTGATTATGTGGGTATTTGGCTTAAGTGAAGTCAGTGAAGATACGAAGTTATAATCTTCTAAAATCAAATCCATTCTTTTTCACTTGTGAGGAGAAAGTCAGTATAAGGGGAGTAATTAAAGAGGCTGTAAACTTTTCTGTGTAACTGTCTATCATTAACCCCACCATTGGGAGAGGATAGACATCATGAATAAAGACGAACTCCAGGTCATTGCTCAGGCCGCGGCTAAAAACATCAAAACTGAACAAGATTTAAATGAGTTCAGGCAAATGCTGACCAAGATCACGGTGGAAGCGGCGTTAAATGCCGAACTGGACGACCATCTGGGCTATTCCCGGCACGAAAAAGCCAACACCGATAACAGCCGTAATGGCTTCACCAGCAAAACGCTGCAAACCGAAGATGGCGCATTTGAGCTGAAGACCCCCCGGGATCGCAACGGTAATTTTGAGCCGGAATTAGTCAAGAAAAAGCAGCGCCGTTTTACTTCGATGAGTGACAAGATCTTATTTTTGTACGCTCAGGGCATGACCACCCGCGAAATC
>VAPK010762151.1_pt1 | contig 24818 bp, 23 predicted proteins | sample 3395031 | NCBI WGS metagenome assembly VAPK01 (sample SAMN08290443, study PRJNA428436) | hydrothermal vent metagenome | isolation source: Deep-sea hydrothermal vent chimney 1 | place: Pacific Ocean: Juan De Fuca Ridge
GCGACGATCAATACGCCTTCAATGCTTGCGGTTGAAGACTATTTGCAGGCGCTGAAATGGGCGGGTTCTGTGGGCGGTCTGAAAGGGTTGATTGCGCGCGCAGACGCGAATACTGCTGTATTAGAGACGTTTTTCGGTCAAAATAGCTGGATCGATTTCCTTGCTGAAGACCCCGCAACCCGGTCGAATACATCGGTATGCCTAAAGTTCACTGATCCCCGGATTAAAGACGGTGCCGCCTTTGCAAATGCTGTAGCGAAACGGTTGGAAGCCGAGCAAGTGGCCTTTGACATCGGGGCGTATCGTGATGCCCCGCCGGGCTTGCGTATCTGGTGTGGCGGAACTGTTGAAACGGCCGATCTAGAGGCCCTGATGCCCTGGATCAGCTGGGCGTTTGAAACTGAAATTGAAAACCTGGCCCAAACTGCCTGAATCCTGAAATTTTGTGCAATTGGTACGATTGGTACCCATAAATTGCACAAACCCAAAAAAGGAGCCTGACATGGCCCCCAAAGTTCTCGTCTCTGACAAACTATCACAAGCTGCCGTACAGATATTTCGTGATCGCGGAATTGATGTGACGTTTGAACCTGATCTTGGCAAAGACAAGATCGCCCTGCTGAAAGCTATTCCGGAATTTGACGGGCTGGCGATTCGCTCGGCTACGAAAGTCACCGAGAAAATCCTGAACAACGCGCCCAACTTGAAAGTCGTGGCGCGGGCCGGAATTGGCGTGGATAATATTGATATTCCAGCGGCGTCAAAACGCGGTGTTATCGTGATGAACACACCATTTGGCAATTCGATCACAACGGCCGAGCACGCGATTGCGCTGATGATGGCTGTCGCGCGGCAAATTCCGGCGGCCAGTACATCGACCCATGCCGGGAAGTGGGAAAAATCGGCGTTTATGGGGGTTGAGCTGACCGGCAAAACCCTGGGTGTGATTGGCGCCGGGAATATTGGTTCTATCGTGTGCGAACGCGCGCTGGGATTGAAGATGAAAGTCATCGCTTATGATCCGTTTCTGAGCGAAGAACGCGCGGCAACAATCGGGGTGACCAAGGTTGAACTGGATGAGCTGCTGGGGCGGGCTGATTTCATAACCTTTCATGTGCCACTAACCGACAAGACCAGAAATATTCTGTCGCGTGAAGCAATTGCCAAGCTAAAGCCGGGGGTGCGGATTATTAACTGCGCACGCGGTGGTCTGGTGGATGAAGAGGCACTGGCCGAGGCGTTGAAATCCGGGCAGGTCGCTGGCGCCGGGTTTGATGTTTTTGCCAAGGAACCGGCCACCGACAGCCCGCTGTTTAACCTGCCAAATGTGGTTGTGACGCCGCATTTGGGGGCATCTACCAGTGAGGCGCAGGAAAATGTAGCCATTCAGGTGGCCGAACAAATGTCAGACTATTTATTGGACGGAGCAGTGTCTAATGCACTGAATATGCCGTCTGTCACGGCAGAAGAGGCGAAGGTGATGGGGCCATGGTTAAAGTTGGCCGGGCATCTTGGGTCATTTGTTGGCCAGCTGACGGATGAGCCGATTGAAGCGATCAATATCCTGTATGACGGGGCGGTTGGCGAGATGAATACGGCAGCGTTGAACGCCGCCGCCGTGGCCGGGATCATGCAGGCGACCAACCCGGATTTAAACATGGTATCCGCGCCGGTGATTGCAAAGGAACGGGGTGTAAAAATTTCGACCACGACCCAGGACAAAACCGGGGTATTTGATGCGTTTATCAAGCTGACAGTGGTAACGACAAAGCGTGAGCGTTCTATTGGGGGTACCGTGTTTTCAGACGGCAAACCGCGGTTTATCCAGATCAAGGGCATCAATATCGACGCCGAGATTGGACAGCACATGCTGTACACCACCAATAAAGATGTGCCGGGAATCATCGGGACATTGGGGCGGATATTGGGTGAGGGGAATGTAAATATTGCGAACTTTACCCTCGGGAGGACCGCTCAGGGGAAGGATGCTATAGCGCTGCTTTATGTGGATGACGCCGTTCCAGAGCAGGTATTGGCCGATTTGCAGGGGACGGGGTTGTTTGATCAGCTTAGGCCGCTTGAATTTGAGGTGGTTGCGGGTGGCTAAACCTGATCCTATGGCCCGGCCGCACAAATTGTGCGGCGTTACTGTTTAGCATGATTGGATTTGGTTGATGGCTGTGGACAGGATTTATGCGATTGGCGACATTCACGGGCATCTGGACAGGCTGCGATCCGTTCACCATTGGATTGATGCCGATCGCGCGGTTGAAGGTGGCGATGATATAGTTGTGCATGTCGGAGATCTGACGGATCGCGGGCCAGAAAGTGCTGGTGTGATTCAGTTTCTGATCGATGGAATAAATGATCAAAAACCCTGGGTGGTCTTAAGGGGCAACCACGATCGGATGATGTCGCTGTATCTGAAAAACCCGGCGCAACAGGATCATAAGCTGCGTAGTGAATACACTTGGCTGAGCGGGCCGCTGGGCGGGCTGACGACGCTGGCTTCCTATGGGGTTTTACCTTTAGAAGAAACCGATCCGAAGATTCCCAAGGGGAGGCATTGGCTGCACCAAAAAGTTGGCGGGCGGGAGACTCTGACCTCTTATGGGATTGATCCGGACCGGGTTGAAGACCGAGAGCTGGCAGCAGCTGCGCGGGCAGCTGTCCCGGAGGTGCATAAGGCTTTTTTGGCCGGATTAGACACTATGTATCGCACCAAAGACGCTGTTTTTGTCCATGCTGGAATTAAACCCGGCGTGGCGCTGGAGGATCAGGTGGAGGATGATCTAATCTGGATACGCAGCGAATTTCTGAATGATACAACAGACCATGGACCACTGATTATCCACGGGCATACACCAGTGGACGCCCCAACCCATTATGGCAATCGGATCAACATCGACAGCGGAGTTGCTTTTGGAGGGCCGCTGACGGTTATCGTGATTGAGGGGCGTAAAGTGTGGAACCTGACCGCTGCCGGCCGGGTTCCACTTCTGCCTGTTTTAGACGTCTGACAGTTCTTTTTCGTGCATCCAGTCCGCGTGTTTAGGCGCCTTTTTGGTGCGCGACCATTCTTCCAGCATATCCCATTTCACGGCGTCGAGTTTCGCCAGCATCGCGTCTTCATCCGGGTCGGGACAGGCGAGTTCGATGCGGTGACCGCTTGGGTCAAAGAAATAGATTGAGTGAAAAATTGAGTGGTCGGTAACGCCGAGGACTTCGACGCCGCTTGCTTCCAGATGGTTTTTGTATTCGATCAGCATGTCGCGGTCTTTCACTTTGAAGGCAATATGCTGCACCCAGATCGGTGTATTCGGGTCACGGCCCATTTCGGGTTTGGTGGGCAATTCAAAGAATGCCAGAATGTTGCCGTTTCCGGCGTCCATAAAGATGTGCATGTAGGGATCGGGTTCGTGGGTGCTGGGCACATGATCTTCGGCGATGGCTAGCACGAAGTCCATGTTCAGCATTTTGCTGTACCATTCCACGGTTTCCTTGGCGTCCTTACAGCGGTAGGCGACGTGGTGAATCTGTTCAATTTTCATGGAGTTTCCTTTGGTGTTCGGTCCCATTCGCGCGTTATTTGGTCAATTTCTGGCGGTGGCTGCGGCGGCACCCATGGCAGCAGTTAAAACATTCGGGTCACCAATATGGTTTGCTAGCAGCAATATCAGGCGTGCGTTGAACGCGTCGCTTTGCTCTTTGGTCAAATCGTCATGGTGGGCCAGCAATTCGGCGTAGAAATCGTCGGCGCTGGCCAGGTTCGGTTTTGTGTTTAGCTTGGTCATATTATGCTCCTCCAGGCTGGCCGGTGGTGGTTGCGAGGGCTTTGAGAACGTCCGCCTTGTCGAAACTGGTCCAGCGGGCGGCGATGTGTTGGTCGGGGCGCATCAGGTAGATCGCGGATTTGGCATTGCCAAGGTAGCGTTCCACTAATTCCGAGGATTTATCAGGGTCTAACGTTAGGGTTTTGATTGAAATTTCATTATGTGACAGCGTATCAGGTGCATCGCATCCGATAGCGAGTAGTTGAAAATGGTTGCCGAGTTGGTCCAGTAACCAGCCGTCGGTTATTGGAGCATCGGCGGCGGGTGCTCCGGGGCGGGTTTGGGATGGCAGATCGGGGCTGTCGGGGCCATTCAGAGTTGAGCTGTCATAGGTACAGGGAACCGACAGGCGACCGGAATTGACCAGTGGGCGGGCAAATTCATGGGATTGCGCAAGAACAAGAACAGCGTCGCGTAAGATGCGGCTCATGTCGGATTTTGGGGTGATAAAATCGGTAGATCGGGTAGAGTTGAGAATGTTTTCGTCAGCCCCGTAAACCCGTTCATCACTGTATGTGTCCAGCAGGGTTTCCGGTGATTTTCCGTCCAGCACCAGTTTCAGTTTCCAGCCGAGGTTATCAGTATCCTGCAATCCGCTATTGGCACCCCGTGCGCCAAACGGGGAAACCTGATGCGCAGCGTCGCCGGCAAACAGCACCCTGTTATAGCGGAACTTTTCCATTCTACGGCACTGAAACGTATAAATAGACACCCATTCCAGTTCAAACTCGGCATCTTCGCCTAGCATTGCCTTTAGGCGAGGAATAACATTTTCAGGTTTCTTCTCTTCTTCCTTGTCGATGTCCCAACCCAATTGCAGATCAATCCGCCAGACATTATCGGGCTGTTTGTGCAGCAGGGCGGACTGGCCGCGGTTAAACGGTGGGTCAAACCAGAACCAGCGTTCGGTCGGAAAATCTGCGTCCATCACCACATCGGCGATCAGGAAATTATCTTCGAATACACGGCCTTTGAAATCATGGCCAAGCATACGACGCACGGCAGAGTTTGCCCCATCGCAGGCAATCAGCCAGTCGCATTCCAGCATGTAGGACCCTTCCGGGGTCTCGACCTCCATGCGCACGAATTCACCATTGTCGGAAAGGGCGGCCACTTTGTTCTGACCACGCAGCTCAATTGGCTTGCCCTGTTCCTGCAATTCACGGACCCGGTTCACCAGGTATTCTTCCAAGTAGTATTGCTGGAGGTTAATAAATGCCGGATTTTTGTGGCCCTTTTCAGGCTGCAGCTCAAACCTGTAGGTCTCATTAGTGTCAAAAAATACCTTACCTGTGTCCCAGACGACGCCCTTTTTCACCATCACCTCACCGCACCCCAGCCGATCTAAAATCTCCAGCGGGCGTTTGGCAAAACAGATGGCGCGGCTGCCAAAACTGACGCGGTCATTATCATCGAGCACCACAACCGACACGTCATTCTGGGCCAGATCAATTGCCATCCCGAGGCCAATGGGACCAGCGCCGATTACGACGACCGGATGACGGGTAGCCGGACCTGCTTCCTGATCTTTCGAGCGCTCATAGGGGTAGAGCGGGGTTTCGAATATTTTGTTACCCATGGCAGTTTTCCCTTATCCTTGCAGCGCTTCCCACATTTCTATGTCGCGCTTGTCGGTCCAGATTCGCGGGGTATCAAGGCCACGGGCTTCGTCATAGGCGCGCGCAACATTGAACGGCAGGCAGTGCTCATAGATCGCAAAATCGCCAAACTTAGGGTCACATTCTGCGCGCACCGCGTCCCATGCTTGTTTTAGTGTACCGCCCCGTGCGGCCACTTTTGCGGCCGGGCGGTAGGTGCTTTGCACAAAGTCGCGCGTACTTTCTAACGCTGCGTCTACCATTTCACGCCCGATCAACGCATCACCACGCCCCGGTGCGATGCTGACCGGGTCAAACATTGCGATATTGTCCAGCGTGTCGCCCCAGTCGGCGAAATGCCCGTCACCGCAATAGCACGCTGAGTGGTATTCGACGATGTCACCGGTGAACATGACTTCGGCGTCGGGCACCCAGACAACAGCGTCGCCAGCAGTATGGGCGCGCCCCAGGTGCATAATGTCGATACGCCGTGTGCCAAGGTAGACAGTCATCGCATCGGAAAATGTAGTGGTGGGGTATGTCAGGCCGGGGATGCTCTCATAGCCTTCAAACAGGCGCGGAAAGCGTTGGAATTCTGAATCCCAATCTTCCTGACCCCGTTCAACCACCATGGCGCGGGCGGTGTCGGACATGATGATCTGATCGGCGTTGTAGGCCGAGGCCCCAAGTACGCGCACAGCGTGGTAATGGGTCAGCACAAGATGGCTGATCGGTTTGTCGGTGACATTGCGAATTTCATCGATGACTTTTTTCGCCAGACGCGGGGTGGCTTGGGCCTCGATCACCATAACACTGTCGTCGCCGATGATCACGCCTGAATTCGGATCACCCTCAGCGGTGAACGCATAAAGACCTTCGCCGATTTCAACGAATGTGGTTTTCTTCTCAGACATATCGCCCTGTGATGCGAACGCTTTGGCCATGTTATTTACCTTCAATAAATTCAATGCGGTTGCCAACCGGATCATCGGTGAAAAACCGGCGTCGGTTAGCAATTTTTTCATCCCAGCGGACAGGGTGACCTGCGAGGGCAATTTTGTCGGCGAGACTGTCCAAATCAGTGACTAATAATGCCGGATGGGCCTTTTTGGCAGGGATAAAGTTTTGTTCTACACCAAGGTGAATTTCGGTGTCGTCATAGCGGAACCACGCGCCACCACGCGATTGTAGCATGGTGGGCTTTTCCAGCTCTTTGAAGCCCAATATTCCAACCCAAAACGCGCGGCACGAGCTCTCTGCTCCGGCGGGGATTGCGAGTTGGATATGGTCAATTTTCATCACGAATTAGGCCCAATCGGGTTTGTTTATTGCTGGTATTACAGTTCCGGTGCAGTCGCCAAAGCCAATTTTGAAACCCTCCCCCTGGGCGTGACCGCGCATGGTTAGTGTGTCGCCATCTTCCAAAAAGCTGCGGGCCTCGCCGCTATCCAGCGTCATGGGTTCTTTGCCGCCCCAGCTAAGTTCCAGCATTGAGCCGCGTGAAGGCTTTTCGGGGCCAGATATGGTGCCGGAGCCGAGCAGATCGCCGGGGTTCATCGGACAGCCGGATGTCGTGTGATGCGCCAGTTGTTGCGCGGCGGAATAGTACATTTCTTTGTAGTTTGTACTTGTGATCAGCGTTTCGGGTTGGTTTGGCGGGGCCAATGAAGCTGTGAGGGCAATGTCGTAGAGCATCGGGCCGGGTTCTTGCAGGTAGGGTAGCAGCTGTTTTGCACGGGTCGGAGTTGCCGTGCGAAATGGTTCCAGCGCCGCCTTGGTCACGATCCATGGGGAAATGGTGGTGGCGGTGGCCTTGGCCTGAAATGGCCCCAATGGCTGGTATTCCCACGCCTGAATGTCGCGCGCGGACCAGTCGTTCAGCAGGACGTAGCCAAAAATCATGTCGTCGGCATGTTGCACCGAAATCATGTCATCAGACGGCGTGCCGACAATCGCGCCCATTTCACATTCAAAATCGAAGCGCTTGCAAGGGGCGAAATGCGGGGTTTCATCGGTCGGCGGTTTTAGCTGGCCCCATGGGCGGCGTACCGGTGCGCCCGACACCACGACGGATGACGCGCGACCGTTGTAACCGATAGGGATGTGCAGCCAGTTGGGCGGCAGGGCGTTTTCCGCACCGCGAAACATGGTTCCGACATTGGTTGCGTGGTGGCGACCCGCGTAAAAATCGGTGTATTCGGATACAGCGAAGGGCATGTGCAGGGTAGCGGTGGCCATTGCGACCAAATGTGGCTCTAACGCTGGTCTTTTGGGTGAGTTTTCGGCGAGCGCCGCGGTTATTTCAGCCCGAAATCTGGCCCACACTTCGGGGCCAAGTTCCATGAAATCGTTCCAGAACGGCACGTCAAAAACCGAAACGTCGTCAGGGGTAAAGATGCCTGCTTCTTCGGCGCCGGTAACGTCCAGGATCTGATCGCCGATGGCGACGCCGCAACGCATTTCACCATCGCCCACGGAAAACACACCGTAGGGCAGATTGTTTAGCGGGAATTCGGTGTCTGGGCTGTTAGCACTTAAAACCCAGCTATTTAGCAATGTCATTATTTAGGCTCCGTGGTGCCATCGAATTTCTTTTCAATACCATTCCAGCAGTCAATGTAGTTGTCCTGCAAGGGGGCCTCATTCGCGGCAAATTCTGTCAGGTGTTGGGGGAAGCGGGTTTCGATCATAAAGGACATGGTATTGTCGAGCTTATCCGGCCCAAGATTGGCGTTGGACGCCTTTTCGAACGCGGTGTTGTCTGGGCCGTGGGGCAGCATCATGTTATGCAGGCTCATCCCACCGGGCGCGAAACCGTCAGGTTTAGCGTCATATTCACCATATATATTGCCCATCAATTCCGACATGATATTCTTGTGATACCACGGCGGGCGAAAGGTGTCTTCCGCCACCATCCAGCGTTCGCGGAACAGCACGAAATCGATGTTTGCGGTTCCGGGGATGCCCGATGGCGCAGTGAGGACAGTAAAAATGGACGGGTCGGGGTGGTCGAACAGGACTGCGCCGATAGGGCAATATGTGGTCAGATCATATTTTACCGGGGCATAATTTCCGTGCCACGCCACCACGTCGAGCGGGCTGTGGCCGATTTGGGTGCGGTGAAACTGGCCGCACCATTTGACGGTGACGGTGCTGGGGACTTCGCGGTCTTCAAACGCGGCTACGGGGGATTTGAAATCGCGCCGGTTGGCCATGCAGTTAGCTCCGATCGGGCCGCGACCAGGCAGGTCGAATTTCTGGCCGTAGTTTTCGCAGACAAAACCACGCGCCGGACCACTGGTTAGCTCGACGCGGAACACAAGGCCGCGGGGGATTATAGCAATTTCTTTCGGGGCGATTTCGATGGTGCCAAGCTCGGTGTGGAAATGCAGCGCACCTTCCTGTGGGATGACCAGCAATTCGGAATCGGCTGAATAGAAATAGTCATCTTCCATGCTGGCGTTGATCAGATAGACGTGGGTAGCCATGCCGACCTGTGTGTTTACGTCGCCTGCCGTGGTCATGGTGTGCATCCCGGTCAGGAAAGTAAGCGGCCCGTCGGTGTGAGCCAGCGGATCCCATCTATACTGGCCAAGCGAGGTCACATCCGGGTGAATATTCGGCGCGGATTTCCAGTACGGCAAGTCGATTTTATTGAAACGGTGCGTATGTTTGACCGAGGGGCGGATGCGATAGCACCATGTGCGTTCATTCTGATGGCTTGGCGCGGTGAAGGCAGTGCCAGAGAGCTGTTCGCCGTACAGGCCATAGGGGCATTTCTGCGGGCTGTTCATGCCCTGTGGCAGAGCGCCTGGCAGAGCCTCGGTTTCATAATCATTGCCGAAACCGGGCATGTAGCCTGAATGTGGACCGGGCAAAGTGTCTGCTCGGGTTATGTGTCTGGGTGCAGATTGTTTGGTCATTTGATCCCCCTGTATTTATCAGGTCATGGAAAGTTCGCGCGTTCGGGCAAGTATCGTTGCGTTTGCAATGAAGTCAAGTGAGGACGCTGTAACCCGGGCGGTCTGGACTTGAACATTTACCTATTACGTGGCTTTGTCGAATTTGCTTGGTTAGTACAGGATTTCCCTTGTCCGATTTCAAATTAGACAGTTTTTTACCGTACCAGTTATCGGTTCTCGCAGCACAGGTTAGCCGTGAATTTTCTGCGATTTATCGGGAGAAGTTCGGCATTTCAGTGCCGGAATGGCGGGTCGTGGCGCATCTTAGTCAGACGGACAAACCAGTAAGTGTGCGCGAGATTTTTCAGAAGGTGGACATGGATAAATCCAAAGTCAGCCGGGCCGCAACGCGGCTGGCAGGCCGTGGGTATGTTGTGAAAACCCGCAACAGGGCTGACGGGCGGTTGGTTGAGCTAAAGTTAAGTGCACCCGGACGTGAACTGATCCGCGAAATGACGCCGATAGCCGATGAATTTGAGAGACGGGTTCTTGCACAGTTAGGGGCGCGGGATGGGGCGTTTAAGGCTGCGTTAGAGACGCTTTTGGCTGGGAAATAGGGCGGTGGTTTTCAAATATTCCCGCCGTTTTCTCGCCATGCGCAGCGTTCCTCTGGTTACGTCATATGACATTGAACTGCTTCGCTGGACCGGGCCTGAGATGACGATCATAGTACTTGCGGATTTGCATGTAGCAGCGCCCTGGACGACGTTATCGCATCTCGCGGATGTGGTTCGCCAGATCAACGTTATGTCGCCTGACTTGATCGTGCTGGCGGGTGATTATCTGGCAGGGAAGGTGATCCCCGGAACCCACGCAAATGCGTTGGATATAGTTGCGGTTCTGAGCGAACTGGAATCGCCGCTTGGCGTCTTTGCGATTATGGGAAACCATGACTGGATAGACTGCGCACTGGCGCAACAGAGCAGGTTTGAACGCTCATCCGTAGTCGAGGCTTTTGCGCCGACTTCGATGAATTTAATGCAGAACACGGCCGCGAAGGTAGAGCATGGTGGGCATCCTTTGTGGGTGGTTGGGCTGGATAGTCAGCGACCAACGCACCGCGACTGGGGTCAGGGGTTGCACCGGCCAGAGGAAGGGTTTGCAGATGTACCAGAGGGTGCGCCGGCAATCCTGCTGGCCCATGAGCCGGATTATTTTGAAATCGGCGACGCTCGGGCAGGGTTGCAGATTAGTGGGCATACCCATGGCGGGCAGCTAAATCTGTTTGGCTGGCGCCCGCTGACACCGTCGCAGTATGGTGGCAAGTATGCCTATGGTCATATCCGCGATGGGGACCGTGATTTGGTGGTGTCCGGGGGATTGGGTTTTTCGGGGCTACCGATGCGGATCGGGCAGCCGCCGGAGATCACGATGATTCGGGTGCGGGCAGGCAAAGCACAAGTTTAGATAAAATTTGGTGACTAAGGGAACATAAATCATGGACGAAATCGTAATCCTGGGCGGCGCGCGGACTGCTATTGGCAGCTTTGGCGGATCATTGGCAGGGGTTCCGCCATGTTCTTTAGCGGCAACGGTTGCCAGGGCAGCGATGGAGCGTTCCAGCGTGGAACCCGGGCAGATTGGGCATGTCGTCTATGGTCATGTGCTGAATACCGAGCCAAAGGATATGTACCTGAGCCGGATGGCAGCGATGGAAGCCGGTATTCCCGACAGCGTACCAGCGATGAACGTAAACCGGTTATGTGGATCGGGGGCGCAGGCGATAGTGTCTATTGTTCAGTCTTTGGCGCTGGGGGACGCAGATTTTGGTCTGGCCGGAGGCGCGGAAAACATGAGCCGCGCACCCTATATGATGCCCGCCGCACGTTGGGGTCAGAAAATGGGTGATGTGGCGGTGACGGATATGTTGCTTGGCACGCTGAACTGCCCGTTTGGCACCGGGCATATGGGGATCACGGCGGAAAATGTAGCGGCCGAGCATGATATAAGCCGCAAGGCGCAGGATGGGTTTGCGCTGAGCAGTCAGCAGCGGGCGCTTAATGCGATTGAGAATGGGTATTTCAAGGAACAGATCGTACCAATTGAAGTAAAGGTACGCCGTGAAATGGTGGCGTTTGATACGGATGAACACCCGCGCGCAACAACCGCCGAAGGGTTGTCGGGTTTGCGGTCTGCGTTTCAAAAGGACGGCACGGTTACTGCCGGGAATGCCAGTGGGATCAATGACGGAGCGGCGGCGATGGTATTGGCGCGCGCTGATGCGGCTGAAAAGGCAGGCCTGAAGCCGCGCGCGCGTATTTTGGGGTATGCCCATGCCGGGGTGCGCCCAGAGGTCATGGGCATAGGACCGGTTCCGGCGGTCGAAGCCCTGCTGGCGCGAACTGGACTGAGTGTCGGTGAATTCGATGTCATTGAGTCTAATGAGGCGTTTGCAGCGCAGGCTTTGGCGGTTAACAAAGGGCTGGGCTTTGATCCGGCGCGCGTAAACCCAAACGGCGGTGCGATTGCTTTGGGGCATCCCGTTGGAGCGACCGGGGCGATCCTCACCATCAAGGCGCTGAGCGAACTTGAACGCACAGGTGGTTCAAGAGCGTTGATAACGATGTGTATTGGTGGCGGTCAGGGCATCGCGCTGGCGATTGAACGGGTTTGAAACCTGGGTATCGTGAAAATTGACACAGTTAAATTAAGGCCCTGTTCACCCACAACTGCTTAAATTTATCTCTATTGGACGAGCGCTCGCGACTCGCTGCTTCGGAGATGGATGGATGAGCAAAATAGACCCGCTCTCAATGGAACGCCGCGCGCGACTGGCGGCGGAGCGTATGCTTGATTTGAAACAAAATGAGCTGTTCGCCGCAAATGCTGAATTGTCGAAACACGCGCTGGCCCTGTCAGGCGAAATCATTGAACAGCGCGAAGAGGTTGAAACCGTGCGTCACGTTGCCGAGGAGTTGCGGGGGGAAAATACCCGCGCGCTTAAGGACCTGGAGCAGGCAAATGACGCAACTGACCGGGCCGAACGGCGGTTGTGGGATTCGGTCGAGACTATTGTGGATGGGTTTGCGGTGTTTGATAGCTCTGGCGCACTGGTTGCAGCAAATTCAGCGTATTTGTCAGTGTTTGAAGACATGGAAATGGTTGTCCCGGGTATTCGCTACGCAGCGATCGTGGATATTATGATGGATGAAGGGATTGTCGACACTGACGGGCAACAGCCAGAAGATTGGCGCAGCGATATGTTGACGCGCTGGCAGAGCGCTGAACTTCAGCCCAAAGTAATCAAATTGTGGAACGGGGAATTCATTAAACTGGTCGATCGGCGATCCAAGAACGGCGACACAGTTTCGCTGGCGCTGAACATCACTGAAACCATTGAACGAGAGCATGAGCTGGAAGCTGCCCGCAAAAAGGCCGAGGCCGCGAACCGGGCGAAGTCGGCATTTCTGGCAAAAATGAGCCATGAGTTGCGCACTCCGATGAATGGCGTTGTTGGCATGGCGGATTTGCTGGTCGATACACCTCTGGATGAAGAACAACGGTTGTTTGTCGATACCATTCGGACCTCTGGTGAGACCCTGCTGACGTTGATCAATGATGTCCTGGATTTCTCAAAGATGGAGGCGTCCAAGCTGGTATTGCACAGGGAACTGTTTGATCTGGAGCAGACATTGACCGAGGTGTTGATGCTGTTTCAGCCGGCGGTTTTGGTGAAGGACGTTGATCTGATCATTGATTATGACATGTTCCTGCCAACGCGGTTCGTTGGTGACGCTGTGCGTATCCGCCAGATACTTACCAACCTGATTGGCAACGCGGTGAAATTTACAAGTAGCGGTCATGTTCTGGTGCGCGCGGTTGGTTTGCCTAACGGTCAGGATAACGACTATCGGGTACATGTTACGGTTGAAGATTCCGGACCAGGTATAGCCGACAATATGATTGAGCATATCTTTGGCGAGTTTAATCAGGTCGAAGATGAAAAGAACCGCAAATTTGAAGGCACCGGGCTGGGGTTGGCAATATCCAAGCAACTGGTTGGGTTGATGGGTGGCAAGATCTGGGTGGATAGTGAGCTGGGTCAGGGGTCGAGTTTTGGATTTTTCATCGCCCTGCCCTCTCCAGAAGGAGCGGCGTTCCAACTGGAGCAGATGCCGGAATGGGTGAAACGTATTGTCATGCTTAGCCGCCCCAGCCAGTCGGCGCGCATCTTGTCAGAACAGTTGCGGATACTGGGCGCAGACGTGGTTGACATGACGCCAGAGGAATTTCGCAATGCTCCGGTTACCGAGGTCTGTGACGTGCTGGTGGTGGATGCTGCAGGGCCGGAAAATATTGGCACTGAAGTGACTGGGACGATGCAGGAACGCGGCGGCAATATTCCGGTGATCTTGATGCAGAACCTGCAATCGGGCGATGCTGATCATGGCTATAAAGCGCTTACAATTCTCACCAAACCGGTTGGTCGAAAAGTGTTGGTGGAGGCGATAAACGCGATTGACAGGAAGGAAGTGGTTGAAGAACCGCCTTCAGGTGATAACGCCGACCCCGATGTGAGCGCCCTGGTCGGTAACCGCCGGATGCGGGTGTTGGCGGCAGAGGACAACAAGACCAACCGGCTGGTGCTGAGCAAGCTGGTGGGCAAGCTGGAAATTGATCTGGAGTTTGCTGAAAACGGTGTTGAGGCGGTTAAAAAATGGCAGAGCTTTCAGCCTGACCTTGTTTTCATGGATATTTCGATGCCGGTTATGGACGGTAAGGAAGCGACGCAGCGTATTCGGGAAATCGAGCTCGAGAATGGGGCGTTGCACACACCGATTGTCGCGTTGACCGCCCATGCGATGGATGGCGACGGCGATGAGTTTCTAGCCGCTGGTTTGGACGGTTACCTTACCAAGCCGCTGCAAAAAGAGGCGCTGTTTGAGCAGATTGAGAGCGCTAAACCAGCGGATGCTGTGGCGGTATTCGTGCAGCGGGCGCGTCAGGACACGGGTGGTCCGGATGCCGATACTGGTTAACTCAGGAGGCTTCCCGCAGGACATCCATGAACGCGTCGGAAAATCGCGCAGCGCGGCGTTCGCCTAACATCCGGTCCAGCATGGCCGGATCGGATGAACGCATCGCCGCGACTTTGGCCAACAGCGAAGCCGAGCAGGAAAGCGGTTTGTCAGTGCCATTTGCGCCGCGTGACAGGTCGGTTTGAACAGCCAACAAGCGGTCATACAATTCGCCTTCAGGACGACCGGCGAGTTTGCGTCTTGTGGGATGCAGATCAGGTGTTGGCTCGTGGGTTATGACCTCTAGAAATATGTCGCCATAGCGTTCCAGTTTGGTCGCTCCGATACCGCTGATGCGCGCCATTTCGTCCAGATTATCTGGGCGTTTTTCGGCGATTTCAATCAGCGTTCTGTCATTGAAGACCACGTATGCCGGAACGCGGGCGGCTTCGGCCAGCGCGCGGCGTTTTGCCTTTAGGGCAGACAATAGTGGGGCGTCTTCTTCCGATACCAGTGTTTTAACAGGCGCGCGCGAGGTGGACACGCGCAGGCTGTCACGGCGCAGAGTAATTTCGGTTTCATCGCGCAGGATCGGGCGGGCGGCCTGGGTCATGCGCAGCGCGCCGTAGCGTTCACGATCTGGTCGGACCAGATCGCGACCCATCATCTGACGGAAAATCCCCTGCCACTGGCGGCGGTCATATTCTTTACCGACGCCAAAGGTTGGCAACTGGTCATGGCCACGCTGGCGCACCTTGTCGGTTTCATTGCCAGTCAGAATATCAATCAGGTGACCCGCACCGAAATATTCGCCGGTGCGCAGGATTGCCGACAGGGCTTTGCGCACAGCCATGGTTCCATCGAACAGTTCTGGCGGGGAGGAACACAGGTCGCAGTTCCCACAGGGTTCAGTTGTTTCACCAAAGTAGCTTAGCAGGTTTTGGCGGCGGCATTTAAGTGCCTCGGCCAGCCCGAGCAGGGCATTCAGGCGGCCGTGATCGGCGGCGCGTTTATCCGCGGGGGCCGGGCTTTCGTCGATCTGTGAGCGGCGAAAACGGATGTCATCGGCACCAAAAAGGGTCAGGGTTTCGGCAGGTGCGCCATCGCGGCCCGAGCGGCCGATTTCCTGATAATAGGCTTCCACCGATTTGGGCAGGTCAGCGTGGGCGACCCAACGGATATCGGGTTTGTCAATGCCCATGCCAAAGGCGATTGTCGCCACCACGATCAAGCCGTCTTCGCGCTGAAATCGTGCCTCTACGCGGCGTCTGTCCGCCGGGTCCATGCCGCCGTGGTAGTGGCAGGTTGTATGCCCGTCATCGCCAAGTGCGCGCGAAAGTGTTTCGGTTTTAGCGCGGGTGCCGCAATAGACGATGCCCGCCTGCCCGCGACGTGCCCCGGCGAAATCCAGTATCTGGCGACGCGGTCCGTCCTTGGCGGCGAAGGCCAGGTGGATGTTGGGGCGATCAAAACCGTGCAGAAATATTTTGGGTGCAGCGGTGTCGAAAAGACGGGTGACAATTTCATTGCGGGTTTCTTCGTCGGCGGTGGCAGTAAAGGCCGCAAGCGGTACATTCAGGGCGCGGCGTAATTCCCCGATACGCAGGTAATCCGGGCGAAAATCGTGGCCCCATTGTGAAACACAGTGGGCTTCGTCTACCGCGATCAGCGTTGTACCGATGCGGCGCAAAAGGTTCAGCGTGCCACCTGATGCCAGGCGTTCCGGGGCCATATAGAGCAGCTTTAGCTTGCCCGCATCAAGCGCAGCGAACACCGCGTCAGTTTCCTCTTCGGTATTGCCGGAGGTCAGTGCGCCAGCTTCTACCCCGGCGGCGCGCAGGGCGCGGACCTGATCGCGCATCAGGGCAATAAGCGGTGAGATAACAACCGTCACCCCGTCACGCATCAGGGCGGGAAGTTGAAAGCACAGCGATTTTCCAGCACCGGTCGGCATGATTGCCAGCACGTTTTCGCCAGCCGCTACGGCATCAACGATTTCCGCCTGTCCTGCAAGGAAGGCGTCAAATCCGAATACGGAAGACAAAAGTTCGGGTGCCGTTGGCATGGGCCTGTTTGGGTTGTTTTTGATTTGCTCTTGTTATCCAAGTCTTCCCACATGAAGAAATGGTGAACAAGGGCAAAGGCACCCGGTGACTGGCTTAATAGAAAGCAGTCGCGTTGTTGACCAGAATAATCCGAACCGCATAAATCGCGATCAAAAATACCAGCGGCGCCAAATCAATCCCACCCATATCTGGCAGGAAGCGTCGGATGCGGCTGTAAATTGGATCAAGCATCTTGTTCAGCCCGGACCAAAGCTGCGCGACCAGTGGCTGGCGCAGGTTCAGCACTTGAAAATTTATCAGCCAGCTCATGATGATATGGGCAATCAGGATAAACCATGCGATGTCGAGCAGGAGCATCAGGATTTGAAATAACGAAGTCATTAGGCGTTCCGATCTTTGGGTTGCCAGACACCTAATATCCACCGCCGCCCAAGACAAGTGCGCTGTGACGTTACGTTTCAATTGCATCCCACCTGCGCCGGATTTCAATGGCGCGTGAAGGAGACACGCGTATGTACCCATTCGTTCGTATGGCAAAAGAACTGATCATTCACCGAAACGCCCCGCCGCTGGATATTTTTGGCACCCATGTGTCCAGCCATATGTGCTGGCCCTGGGATCTGGATTTCTGGATGGAGCTGAATAACGGGCGTACCCTGACACTGTTTGATCTGGGCCGTATTCCGCTGGCCAAGCGTATGGGGCTGGTACGTGTTGTGTCCAAGAACAGGTGGGGGATGACGGTGGCGGGGGTTTCTGTGCGTTATCGCAGACGTATCCGGCTATTTCACAAGGTCAAAATGCAAAGTCATGCCATAGGCTGGGACGACAAGTTTTTGTATCTGGAGCAGTCACTGTGGAATGATAAAGGCGAGTGCACAACGCACGCACTGTATCGCATGGCAGTGACCGGGGCCAATGGGATTGTTCCACCAAATGAAGTTGCAGATGAGCTGGGTTACAACGGCAATACCCCCGCTTTGCCTGATTGGGTAACCGCCTGGATCGACGCTGATGCCACTCGTCCATGGCCACCGGAAAAGACCTGAGCACCTGACGGGGCGGTTGCGCGAGCGGCGTTTTCCCTGTTTGTATTGGAAAGACATATAAACGGGGACGAAAATGGCGGAAATTTCAGCAAAGAAACGCATTTGGGGCTGGATGATGTTCGATCTGGCCAGCCAACCGTATAACACTCTGTTGCTGACTTTCATTTTTGGCCCCTACTTCGCTTCGGTCGTTGCTGACGCCTATATCGCTGGTGGCATGGACCCCGAACTGGCGGGTGCGCGTACCCAAAGTTTTTGGTCACTCGGGCTGACGATTTCCGGCGTCTTGATTGCGCTGTCTGCGCCAATACTCGGCGCGATGGCTGATATTTCCGGACGTCGAATGCCGTGGATATATCTGTTTTCGGTTTTCTATATCGTCGGTGCTGCCAGTCTGTGGTGGATGGTACCGGATGCGTCTAACGCGACGATCATGCTGGCGGCGTTTATCATTGGCTTTATCGGCATGGAATTCACCACGATCTTTACCAACGCCATTTTACCTGAACTGGGGACCAAGGAAGAGATTGGGCAAATATCTGGTTCGGGATTTGCCTTTGGCTATTGGGGCGGTTTGATTTCACTGTTCATTATGCTGTTGTTTTTTGCAGAAGATGAGACCGGCAAAACCCTGATTGGGTTGTCGCCGCTGTTTGGGTTTGACGCAGAGATGCGGGAAGGCACACGGTTTGTTGGGCCGTTCAGTGCGATCTGGTTTGCCGTTGTGATGACAATATTTTTTCTGTGGGTCAAAGAAGTTCCCAAGCCGTCGAAAACTGCGGCCACAGTTGGCCATGCGTTGGCAGAACTTGGCCGGACCATTAAAAATCTGCCTAATAACCCGTCATTGGCCAGCTATCTGGGATCGTCCTTGTTTTACCGCGACGCCCTGAATGGGCTGTATGGGTTTGGCGGGGTTTACGCGACGCTGGTGCTTGGCTGGTCGATTACCAATGTTGGGATATTTGGCATAGTTGGCGGTTTGACGGCCGCGATATTTTCCTGGCTGGGTGGAAAGCTAGACCGAAAATATGGCCCCAAGCCGGTGATCATCGTCTGTATTTTGATACTGATTGTGGTTTGCGCAATCATCGTTGGCATGTCGCGGGAAAGCTTTTTCGGCGTGGTATTAGCCGCGGGTTCAGGCCTGCCGGATACCGTGTTTTTCATCTGTGGTGGTGTTATTGGTGCTGCTGGTGGGGCGTTGCAGGCATCATCACGTTCAATGATGGTGCGTCACGCCCACCCGGATCGCGCGACTGAGGCGTTTGGCCTTTACGCCCTGTCCGGAAAAGCCACATCTTTTCTGGCCCCGGCATTGATTGGTATGGTTACCTTCATGACCGGAAGTGCAAGGTTGGGCGTAAGCCCGCTGATTGGGCTATTTGCTTTGGGGCTGTTTCTGTTAATCTGGGTGAAACCAGACCCGGATATCGCTGACTGATGTTACGCATTTTTCTATCACTGTTCTTTTGTCTTTCACTGGCAGCACCTGCTGCCGCTGATACGATTGCCAAAGAACTGTTTGGGTATGTGCCTGATGCGTCGGCGCAGACCGCCGCCGCCTACGGGAGCTATTCTAAGGGTTGTTTGGCGGGAGGCGAGCAGCTAGCCGAAACCGGGTCTACCTGGCAATCAATGCGTCTGAGCCGGAACCGAAATTGGGGGCACCCGGATCTGGTTGCATTTATAGAGCGGTTGTCGAAAAAAGCGTCAAGACTAAAAGGCTGGGGCGGGATATATGTTGGTGACATGTCGCAACCCCGTGGCGGACCGATGCTGACCGGGCATGCCAGTCATCAGATCGGGCTGGACGTGGACATCTGGATGCTGCCGCCGGACCGGTTAAATTTGTCGGCTCGGGAGCGTGAAAACCTGTCGTCAATTTCCATGCGCCGCGATCGGGGTGCCTATGTGAACAGCAAATGGACACGCCAGCATATGAACATTCTGAAAGCGGCGGCCAAAGATAAAGCCGTGGCGCGGATATTTGTATTTCCGGGGGCCAAGGTTCAGATGTGCAAGGACGCCAAAGGCAACCGCGACTGGTTGCGCAAAATCCGACCCTGGTGGGGGCATCATTTTCATTTCCATGTGCGGCTGAACTGCCCCGAGGGGTCAAAAGGTTGCGTTAATCAAGCGCCACCACCACCGGGTGACGGGTGCGAAGCTGCAGAATCCTGGGTGCAGGATATTCTGTTCCCTCCTCCGCCAGACAATACCCCGCGTACTCCTCGCCCGGAAATTGTAATGGCCGACTTACCAAACCAATGCGCAGCCGTATTACAGTCGCGTTGATCGCCGCAGCCTTGCTGGCAACGGTGATTGGGTCAGGGGCGCAGGCGCCTGATAATGTTACGTTTGTTGGTAGTTTCCGTTGGCAGGATCGGAATGAATTGTTCGGCGGGTTTTCCGGGCTAGAGATCAGCGATGATGGGTCCGAGTATTGGGCGGTCGGTGATGGCGGGATATTTACACAGGGTAATCTGTTAAGAGATTCCGAAACAGATGCAATCACAGGGGTATCAGCATTTGAGCCATTTGCATTGAAATCGCCCAAAGGAATAGCAACCACCGGTGTCTGGGATGACGCCGAGGGGTTGGCTATCACTGGGAACAACCGGGCCTATGTTTCTTTTGAGGGTTACCACCGGATCTGGGCCTACGATGAGGCAGGCGGTTCAGCAATTGAGATCCCTCAGCACCCGGAATTTGAGGGATTACAGAACAATTCTGCGCTGGAAGTATTGGCGATTGACGCAGACGGCACATTGTTCACAGTCCCGGAACGTTCGGGGGTTTTAACCCGCCCGTTTCCGGTCTACCGGTTTAAGGATGGTGTTTGGGATCAGCCGTTTGGGATACCCCGCCGCAGCCCGTTTCTGCTGGTCGGAGGTGATTTTGGACCGGATGGGAAATTCTATCTTCTTGAGCGACATCTGAACGGGTTGTTTGGCTTTCAAACCCGCGTGCGACGCTTTACGTTTACCGAAACCGGTGTCGAGGACGAAGAGACTTTGTTAGAAACCAGTACTGGGCGTCACGACAACCTGGAAGGCATCGCGGTATGGCGGGACCGCGAGGGCGACATCCGTATCACAATGATTTCAGATGATAATTTTAGGGCATTTCAGCGGACCGAGTTCGTGGAATACCGCATCAGCGAATAGCTTGATCTAAGTTGCATTAGGGGTTAGGACACGTCGTCCCGCATCGGGGCCAAGTCTCCGCAACCTTGATAAAACGGAATTTTTTATGACACGTATTCTACCTGGCATCATTGCTATGGCCGTGATTGTTATGGCTTCAAATATCCTTGTGCAGCACCTGTTTGGCCAATGGCTGACATGGGGGGCGTTTACCTATCCGCTGGCGTTTCTGGTCACGGATGTGATGAACCGCGTATATGGAGTGTCGGTCGCACGGCGCGTTGTCTTTGTTGGGTTTTTGGTGGGTGTGGCCAGTTCTCTGGTTGGTACGCAGATCATCGGGGAAATTGGCCCGCTGGTAACGTGGCGTATTGCTGCCGGGTCGGGAATAGCGTTCCTGAGCGCGCAGATGCTGGACGTGGCAGTGTTTGATCGGCTGCGGGGCGGCGCGTGGTGGCGGGCGCCGTTGGCGAGCACTTTGATAGGCTCATCGGTTGACACTATCCTGTTCTTTTCAATCGCTTTTTCCGGGACATTGACGTTTCTGGAACCGGGCAATGATGTAACCTGGGCTGGTGAGGTTTTACCCATTCTCGGAACCGGGCCAGAGGCCCCATTATGGGTGTCGCTGGCAATCGCTGACTGGGGCGTAAAACTGTCACTGGCGCTAATCGCACTTGTGCCTTTTCGCATCATTGTGAAGCGACTTGTAGCACCGGTTGCGTAAAACCTTTTGACAAATACCAAATATGTGCCACGCTGTCCCTATCAGTTAATCAACGAAAGGAGGTGGCCAGTGTCTAGAGTGATATTGGAGAGCGGTGTTAGAACAATCAGAGGGATGAAAACCTGACGGCAACCCGAAGGGTTAAAAACCTTTGACTGGGCCTATGCTCTAACTGGCCCGTCTCCTGAAAACTCGAAAGGGCCATCGTTCAGTCGGTGGCCCTTTTTGATGGGGAGTTTAAACTTTGTAACAGGTTTGCACCCCCCTGTTTAAAGAGTGTAACACAGGGTTATGCTGGAAATTAACGAAAATATAACCATTGAGGACTGGGAGTTGAGTGAGAGTTTCACCCGTGCCTCCGGCCCCGGCGGGATGAACGTGAACAAGGTGTCCACGGCGGTGGAGCTGCGGTTTGAAGCGGCGCGCTCGCCCAACCTGCCAGCGCATTCCAAAAACCGGCTGCGGGTGATTGCGGGCCGGAAATGGACCAAAGACGGGGCGCTGGTTATTCAGTGCGATGAAACCCGATCGCAGGCACGCAACCGGGCGATAGCACGCGAGCGATTGGTGGAGATGGTTTTGCGTTCGTTAGAGCGGCCGAAACGGCGGGTGAAGACGAAGCCGTCGATGGGGGCGAAACGGCGGCGGATGGACGCAAAGACGCGGCGGGGGGCTGTGAAAGGGTTGCGGGGGCGCGTGACGGGGGAGGAGTGAGGGAGGCTTAAGCACCTTAATCATAAATGCATATTTTATTTTTATCCAAATCTCTCACATACCCGGAAAAACGAGGCCCCTTTTGGTTTGGTTCACCCTCACAGGTGCCACCCAGTTCAATCGCCTTTTTATGGAACTTTTTTACGTTGTCGACAGATCCAACACCGAAACCAACCATTGTTCCGTTTCCGTTGGTTGCAGGTTCCTTATCAAAGGGTATGGCTACCGCAAATGCCAATTCTCCATACTGCCAGTAGGTCATTCTGTCATTTGACAATACCTGAGTAAGTTCGGTTTCTTCGAAAAGTGAGTCATAGAATTTGGTCGCAGCTTCCAGATTGTTTGTTCCAACAACGAAATAGTTCATTTTCATAGTTTGATCTCCTACGCGCTATGGCGGTGTTGCGTTACGTCGGCGAGCTTGATCGGGGCCAGAATGGTTACCGGCGATATGACAAACCTCCTTGGTTTTTGTGTGTGTCATACCGCTTATATTTACAAATAAGACATTTTATGTCCTATTTGTTTGATGGGGCGTAGCAATTCAAACGACAGGCTGAGGCGGATGGAATTGCTGGCTGTTCAGCTAAAGCAAGAAGAACTTTGCACGGTAAAAGATCTGGCGCATCAGCAGGGTGTCAGTGAACGAACGATTGCACGGGACCTGTTGCTGATGCGCGAGCAGGGCCTGCCCATAGACGCCGATCGCGGCCGTGGCGGCGGCGTACGCCTTGACCGCAATTGGGGCGTCGGCCGGATGAACCTGGCTTACCCGGAGGCGGTTGATCTGCTAATTAGCATCGCGGTGGCAGAGCAAATGAACTCCCCCATGTTTCTGGCCAGCCTAGGCTCGGTCAGGCGACAGTTGGTGGCATCATTTTCGCCTGAAAAACGTCACAAAGTGAACCGCCTGAAATCCCGCATACTGATTGGTGTCACGGCATCAACCTTTGTGCAGGCGACTGTCACTGCCCCTCCGAAACGTGTCGTACAGACGCTGCATCAGGCGTTCATTGATCAGGAAACGCTTGCGATACGTTACCAAAATGAGGGCCGTGTAACGTCCGAACGGCAGATCGAGCCCCACTACCTTTTGTTAAAATACCCCGTTTGGTATGTGATCGCATTTGATCATTTGCGGGATGCGCCGCGCACATTTCGTTGCGACCGAATTCTGACCGCGCAAATGACGGGAACCCATTTTCGCCTGTTGCCAAAGGAAGAGTTCCAGCAGTCATTGGACGGGAACGACCTGGTGATATGATCGCATGTAATACTCTCATCAATACACCGTATCCGAACAAAGGGGGGGAGCGCCCGCTTGTGGGGCAGTTTGGGCGCTGCCGGTGCTTTGTACAGGCAAAGAGGGTTAGACGACTACGTTCAATTCCACCTGCGTCCCACCCCCAAACGACCCGCTTATACCGTTCAATCTCTGCCTCCGGCCCCATGCCTTATTCAGGTTGTCGAACAGTTTCACCCTTGCCCGCCCATTGGCCCACACGACTTTACGGACCAGCGAAAACGGGGCGAGCGGATCGTTAGGAGGAGTGTGAATGGCGCTCACTGTTCCTAACCTGTTTCATTTCTGTATATCGCCACCAGTTCGGCCAATTCATCCAGGACATTTTGTCGTTTTGCGCTCAGACGCTCGGAAAATTTCTTTCTTGTTCGCAACAGCGCCCAGGCGCGTGCTTCGTGTGTCAGACGCCGGCTCAGGTCAAAAAACCCCAGCGCAATACGACCGGTTACTGGCCCCGCCACCAGAACCGCAGCACCGATGGCAAAACCCCAGCCCAACCCCAACCAAAAACCGGAAAACATGCCTATGACAATTGCCTCGAGCAGCCAGAACGCCGGGAAAACCCCAAGGGCTGGGAAAATCAGCCATGTTGCTCTTCTTTCCAATTCATATTTCTGGCCAATGGAATTGCATATCAGGTAGGGCAGAAAGTTGAGAACCGTGCCCAGAACAGACAGGGGCAGACGGAACAACAGCGTTATGATCGACCTGCTCGCAAACCCCAATACAGAAACTGGCGGGTAAGTGGCCCCCACCTGTTCGTCGCGCAAACCAGCGACTTGCAGCAGCCGGTCATACCCCTCCAGTTCAGTTCTGAATGTGGCGGTTCGTTCAGGGTGATTGTGGCGCATCCATTCATAGGCGTTCAAAAATGCCTGGCGCATTTTCGAGGTTTCTTCCAAGCCACGTTTGGCCGGTAGGCCCGGCGCAGGCTGGCCCCAGATGTCGGCGGCACGCCCAATCAGACGTGCCTCTTCCCAGGTTTCGAAATGCGGGGTGGCCAGCGTCAGCGCATCTTTGATTTTATTGGTAAGTTGTTTTACCGATTTCAGGCGCGCAGTTTCATCGCCACCCTTGTAGCGCTCCAGGAGGTCGGCAAACTCTATCGGTTCGCCAATCCGCATCAGACATCGTGAGCGAAACCTGCTCTTGTCGTCAAAAACCACACCCACGGGGATAATGGTCACGCCCAGTGGGCCGCGTTTTTCTTCGGCCTCCAGCGCGATACGCGCAGCCCCGGTTTTCACCGGCATCATGAACGGTTCGTTATGAGTGATGCCTTCAGGGAAAAGCGTCAGCACACCCCCGGCTGCCAGAAGGTCCCATGTTTTGGAGAAAGTGTCGGTATTGCGTTTCTGGCTCTTGCCGGAATCCTGTTGGCGGATGACAGGAATAACACCCGCCGCATCCAATAGCGGCAACAGTGCTTTTTCATCCCAGACCGTACTGGCGGCCAGCA